>Ga0155675_120_pt2 | contig 101103 bp, 100 predicted proteins | sample RifCSPlowO2_01_FD_107332 | JGI IMG/M metagenome (GOLD analysis project Ga0155675, IMG submission 107332) | Candidatus Nomurabacteria bacterium RIFCSPLOWO2_01_FULL_41_21
ATACGCGGGCGCGCTTTATTGAGTAAATCTACATTTTCATTTCAGTTTTTCCTCCCATTCCTCCTCCACTCATAGTATCCCTCCCGCCACAAGACATGCAAACTCCTTCTTTGCATTTTTTGCACCTGCAACCAAAAATTTTCACAAGAGCGGAGATGCCCACTAAGAGATATACCAGTCCCTCAAGGAGAGGTATAGAGCCCAAGAGCATGTTTATTACATTCCAAGAGCCTACGCTACCTAAGAGCATTCCAAGGCCCATCAGACCCCAATTGAGTCCTCCCGCGATAAGCAGAAAATTCCCGATTTTGCTCGTAGTGCAGTGCGCTCCTTTACAACAGCATCCATCTTTACAATTTGCACACATATTTTTATTAAAAATTATTTTTATAAACCCCGCCTTTTCGACAAAAGAGGTCGGGTTTGGTATTAATATTTCCATTATACCATATCGCAAAAAAATGCTACAATATATCACATTAGAAATAAACAAAAAAAATCATGGAAAATGCAACAGAAAATACAAAAGAAAACAATAGTCAAAAGCCGATGGACTCAAAACCGATAGTTGGGGCAATACTGATAGTGGGGATAATGATAGCTGGGGCTATATTGCTCAAAGGAGGAGGTGGCGTAAATACTTCATCCAAAACCCCCATATCTAAGGAAGACCATATATTGGGAAATCCTAAAGCAGAAATCGTAATTGTAGAATATTCTGATACCGAATGCCCTTTCTGTAAAGTTTTCCACCAAACCATGCATCAGGTAGTAAACAAAAGCGAAGGAAAAGTCGCTTGGGTTTACAAACATTATCCAATCGAAGGACTGCACCCTAAAGCGCCCCTTGAAGCCGAAGCCACCGAATGCGCTTGGGAACAAGGAGGCAATACTGTGTTTTGGGAATATATAGATGAAGTATTTTTGCGAACAGAATCCAACAACAAGCTTGACCTGGCAGAATTGCCGAAAATAGCAGAAAGTCTAGGTCTTGATGTAGGGAAATTTAATTCCTGCGTTGACAGCGGAAAGTATAAAGAAAAAGTGCAAAGTCATATAAGCGATGGCAACCTAGCGGGTGTCCGTGGCACACCCTCTTCCTTTATTCTAAAAAATGGAAGCGTGGTCGGCACTATCCCCGGCGCGCAATCCTTTGAAGGCGTAATGGCGCAACTCGAGACACTTTTGATTGACTAGTCAAAATAGTTCTTAAGTCGAGAGATTTTTTCGTGACTGCGGAGTTTTTCGTGGACTTTGGCTTCAATTTGGCGGATACGTTCACGGGTCACACCAAATTCTTCCCCTACTCGCTCTAAGGTATGCTGAATGCCATCTATAAGTCCATAGCGCATTTCCAAGATTTTTCGCTCTTTGGGATTTAATTCGTCTAGCACGCTTTTGATTTGGTCGGAAAGAATTCTTCTGGACGAATCTTGGTCCGGGCGGAGAATCTTGTCGTCGGGAATAAAGTTCTCCAGCGTTGACTTGTCGTCATCGTCCCCCACTGGTTGTTCCAGCGAGATAGTTTCTTGAGAAATATTTTCAATCACGTGAATTTTTTCAACCGGGATACCCATCTCGGTCGCTATTTCCTCTGCTAGTGGCTCCCGGCCCAAATCTTGACTAAGTCTCCGATGCACTTGTTTATATTTGGAAATTGTTTCCACCATGTGGACCGGTATACGAATGGTGCGGGATTGGTCTGCGAGCGCTCTGGTGATAGACTGGCGAATCCACCAAGTGGCATAAGTAGAAAATTTATATCCCTTTGTCCAATCAAATTTCTCCACCGCTTTAAAAAGACCCAAGTTCCCCTCTTGAATTAAATCAAGTAAATTTAAGTTCGCGCTTCGACCCACATATTTCTTGGCAATAGACACCACCAAGCGCAGATTTGCCCGAGCCAGCAGATTTTTTGCTTCCAAATCTCCTTTTTCTATTCTCCTGGCAAGTTCTTTTTCTTCGCTCGCATAAATGAGTGGATACTGCCCAATTTCTTTTAAATACATCTGAATAGAATCGTGAATAGCTGATTTATTTAAATCAAGATTACTAGGGTCATTATCAAGATTGAGAAGATTCCCTCCTTCGAGTACATCTATACCAGCAACTCCAAATTTTTCATATAGCTCGTCTAGAAATAAAATATTATTTTCAATATTTGGGAATGTCTTCAAAATTTCATCATAGGTTATAAAACCGCGCTTCCGCCCTTTTTCAATCAAGATATCGGACCGATGAAGCAGTTCTTCCGCCTTTTTTTCGGCAACAGTTGGTTTTTTTAGTTTAGGGACAGACTTCTTTATAATTTTTTTCTTAACCCTCTTAAATTTTTTGGTTTTTTTAACCTTTTTTGTCTTAGCTCTTTTTAGAGCTTTTTTCTTTTTATTCAGCTTTTTATTCTTCATTTTTTTCTTTTTCATAATTCTTATCTTTTGATTTATCTTGGGGCCTATAATTTTTTTATGCGACCATTTTTTAAATCTTGTATTTTGTTACTGATAATTTGACACTCTTTTAAAATTTCGGTCGACTTTGAGACATCTTTCCCTTCTTCTGCCAGACGCAATTCTTTCATTTTCTCTGCCAAGTTTTCTTTCAGATATTCTTCCTTGAAATTAGAAAGTAATTCATCCAAATCTTTTTTCAAGTCCACGTCTCCTCCGTAAAAAACTTCTGCTTCGTAAATCAAATCTTCTTTACTACTCCCCAACTTTTCTAAAATCTTATCGACACCCCCATTTAAAAATTCTCCGAGCTTTTGCAACACCCCTGATACATCAACTACGGGTTTCGGTAGTTCTCGTTGCCAAAAAATGATACCAAAGAGTCTCCGTTCGATATAATCCTTGCGAAAAAGGCTCGAGTGTTTCTCTTTCGCTTCCTGTATTTCATCTTTTTCAAATTTTAAATTTTCGTTAACTCTCTTTAAATCTTCTCCTAACGCTACCTCCGGTATTCCCGATGCGTCACTTATTTTTTTTACAAAATGCACTTTTTCAATAGAGCTTGGAATAGCACTAACGTATGGCAATAACTTTTCTTTTATCAATCTTCCGGCTTTTCGTTCGTCATCTGCTACCTCCTTCAAAATCCTCTCTAAAATAAACAAAATTACATGTTTGGATTCCCGTATCGCTTCCCGCCAAGCGGGCACGCCTTCTTTAGAAATCAAGTCTGCCGGGTCAAAACCCTCCTTGATATTTGCCACCTTCACGTCCATGCCCAAAGAAAGAGCGATTCTGCCGGCTCTAGCTGTTGCACTTACCCCCGCCTTATCTGCATCGAAAGCAAGGATAATATTCTCGGAGAGTCTGCGTACCAGACCTAAATTTGAAACTGCATTTTCTCGCGAGACAGTATTTTCCGACAGAGCTGTGCCGGAAGTGGCAATTGTATTCTTGAATCCTGCCTGATGAGACAATACTAAATCCATCTGACCTTCAACTAAAATAGAAAAATTATTTTTGCGGATAGAATCTTTGGCGCGATCCAGCCCATAGAGCACAAGCGACTTGTTGAATATAGGCGTGTCGGGACTGTTTAAATATTTTGGGCCGACGTTTTCTGTCGGTCTCCCGACCCCTTCTAGCGTCGGGACTTCTTCTCCGAAAATCCGGCCGGAGAATGCTATAATTCTGCCACTCGAGTCTCCAATCGGAAACATAATTCTGGAACGAAATCTATCATACATTCCTTTATCGCTACCTTTGGCAAGTCCGGCGCGCTCTATTTCCGGGTCGGAGAATCCTTTTGTTTTCAAATACTGGTAAAGGTCTCTCCAAGATTCTCTCGCAAATCCTATTTTAAAGTCCTGCACAGATCCCTCGGACAGTCCACGCCCTCTTAAATAAGAAAGGGCTTCAGGATTGTCTCTGAGATTCTGAATAAAAAACAGAGAGGATTCTTCCATCGCTTTGTAAAGTCTCTCCTTCTCACTTTCTTTTTCTTTATTAAATTCTCCGAGGACTACACCGGCTTTATCCGCCAAGAGCTTCAGGGCTCCCTTGAAATCCAGTCCTTCAAATTCTTCCACAAAAGAAAATATGTCTCCTTTAGCCCCGCAACCAAAACAATAATAACTTCCTCGAGCGGGCGAGACGAAAAACGACGGTGTCTTTTCGTTATGAAAAGGACATTTGGCTTTTAGGTTTGCGCCAGTTTTTTCCAACTTTATATAAGAAGAGACTACTTCTTCGACTGAAAGCCTCTCCTTAATTTGTTCTACTGGAGAGTTCATCCCGTTAGAAATTTAACTCTAATAATTTGACCTTTAAACCCGTTATTAAAATTTCTAACGGGATTCATGACTTTCTAATTATTCTTCTAAACTCGCTTCTAATTTATTTTTCCCCGAGAAACCGCTTCCTTTGGAGGAAAATCCCGTACCGGCTGGGATAAGCCGTCCGATAATTACATTCTCTTTAAGTCCGCGAAGATTATCAACTCCGCCTTTGATGGCATTCTCGATCAAAACTCGATTGGTATTCTGGAACGAAGCTGCCGAGAGCCAGCTCTTGGTGCGAAGCGATACCTCCGTAATGCCGAGCACTATCGTCTCTCCTTTGGCAATATTGCCACCCGCTTTCTTTACTCTTTGATTTTCTTCTATCAGGGCTGTGTTTTCCACGATATCGCCGACGGAAAAATTGGTCTCACCCGCATCTTTGATTTTTCTCCTTGAGAACATCTGGCGAACTATTATTTCGGTATGTTTTCGTCCAATCGAAGCGCTTTGCATTTCGTAAACTTTATTTATTTCTCGGATGATGTAGTCTTCAACCAACTCTTTGCCTCCGTATTTGAAGATTTCACTTATATCCGCAGACCCGTCAGTCAAAAGTTCGCCTTTTTTTACTTCATCTCCGGTTTTAACGAGCGGAATTCTATGAAAAGATGCCACATACTCTATTTCGTTACCTTTCCCGTCACCCTTGCTCTCGCTCTGAACTTTGATTATTTTTTCTTTACCGTCTTTATCTTTCACTTCCACTACCACGCCATCAGTTTGAGAAACTACTGCCGGATTTTTCGGAATTCGACGTTCAAATATTTCTTCCACCCGAGGTAGTCCGGTAGTAATGTCTGTTCCGGCTACACCTCCCTGATGGAATGTTCGGAGCGTCAGCTGTGTGCCCGGTTCACCGATTGCTTGGGCGGCAATAATGCCAACCGCTTCTCCTTCTTCCACGAGTTTATTTCTTCCCAAATCAAGTCCGTAGCACATACGACAAAGACCATGAACTGTCTCGCAAGAAAAAGGCGAGCGCACAAACACTTCTTCAAAACCCGCTTCTTCAATTTTATAAGCTTCTTCTTTGGTGACCAAAAATCCTTTTTTATACGCCACTTTTCCATTTTTGCCTTTCAGGTCACCCGCCAATACTCGGCCACGGATATTTTTAGAAAGAGGAATTTCAATGCCGGAAATATTTTCTTTGGTGACAATTTTCCCTTCTTTTGTTCCGCAATCTTCCTCGGTTATCACCACATCTTGCGCCACATCCACCAGTCGGCGGGTCAAATAACCTGCTTTTGCGGTATTGAGCGCCGTGTCAGAGGCGCCCTTTCTGGCTCCGTGAGTCGTCACGAAGTACTCAATCGGAGAAAGTCCTTCATGATAGGATGGCAAAATCGGAAATTCCAAAGTTTTACCCTGGTTGTTTTGGATAAGACCTTTCATTCCGGTCATCTGTACCAATTGACCCATCGAACCCCTGGCTCCGGAGGTAAATAAGTCAAAAGTAGGACCATTTTTATCCAGTGTAGCAGGCACGACTTTTTCCAAATCTTTCTTGGTATTAGTCCAAACTTCAATAATTTTCTGGTATCTTTCTTTCTCAGATAAAAAACCGTCAACCCATTCCGATATAATTTGTTCTTCCGCTTTTTTACTTTCTTCGATAATTTTTACTTTCTCTATCGGTACCTTCACATTGTCGAGACCCCAAGTAATCCCCGAGACCGTGGAATATTTGAAACCGAAAGCTTTTATTTTGTCTAATATCGGAGGAGTAGCATCTACGCCATAATGCATGATAAGTTCATCAAGTAAAGCCGAGAGTCTTTTTTGATTCATTTCATCTCCCACATAAGCGAAATCATCCGGCAAAATGCTATTGAATAAAAGTTTGCCGACAGAAGTTTCAAAAATCTCTCCTTTGAATTGACTGTATTTGATAGAATCGGTTGCCAAAACTTTTATTTTGGCGCGAAGCGACACGATATCATATTCATAGGAGGTAATAGCCTGGTTCGGACTGGCAAAATATCTTCCTTCCCCTTTTTCTTCATTTACAGACTTTGTCATCCAAAAGGCGCCCAAAACTATATCTCGACTCGGGTGCACTATGGGATCACCATTCTGAGGCTTGAGTAGATTTTTGTTCGCCGCCATCAATTCTTTAGCTTCCCATTGCGCTTCAACCGAGAGAGGCACATACACCGCCATCTGGTCGCCGTCAAAGTCCGCATTGAACGCGGCGCAGACCAGCGGGTGCACTTGCACGGCATTGCCTTCGATTAATATAGGATTGAAAGCTTGAATACCTAGACGGTGAAGGGTAGGCGCGCGGTTGAGTAATACATATTTTCCTTCTATCACTTCTTCTAACATTGCCCAAACTTCCGGAGTACGCTCTTCTATGAGTTTATTAGCCCCGCGAATGTTAAAAGCGAGTTCCGCTTGCAGAATTTTTGAAATCACAAACGGTCGGAAAAGCTCAAGCGCCATATGCTTCGGCAAACCGCATTGATTGAGCTTTAGTTGTGGACCGACAACGATAACCGAACGACCGGAATAGTCCACACGTTTACCGAGCAAATTCTGGCGAAAAAGTCCTTGTTTGCTTTTCAAATTATCCGAAAGAGATTTTAGTGGACGTTTTTGAGATTGGCTCATAGCCGCAGAATCATTTTGTTTGGCGATGGAATTATCAATCAGAGCGTCTACCGCTTCTTGGATAATTCTTTTTTCATTGCGAAGTATGACGTCCGGCGCATTTATTTCTTTCAGTTTCTTTAGACGATTATTGCGATTTATCACTCGGCGATATAGGTCGTTTAAGTCGGAGGTTGCATGCCTGCCACCGTCGAGCGCCACCATCGGACGAAGCACCGGCGGGATAACCGGAATAACAGTGAGGAACATCCACTCCGGTCTGATTCCCGCATAAGTCATAGCGCGAATAAGAGAAAGTCTTTTTTGTAATTTCTCTTTTTCGGCAGTGTTGGCTTTTTCCAGCATTGTTTCGGTATGCGCTTTTAATTTATTTAAATCCAGATTTTTAAAAATAGAATGGATAGCTTCTGCGCCAATATTTGCCTCAAAACAAGTGCCGTATTTCAGAGAATAATGATGAAAAGAGATTTCATTGAGAACTTTTCCTTCATAAATTTCTCCGATTTCTTTCTTGGTGACAGAGAGAAGATTTTTTAACTTTTCGCGAGTTTCTTCGTCTGCTGCATTTTTTAATTTTGCTTTATATTCTTTCTCCAAGGAAGTAACCACGGATTCTTTTTCATCTTCGTGCACGCGAGTTATGATATAGCCAGCAAAGTAAATTACTTTTTCCAGGTCAGAAACAGAAATATTGAGAAGAATGCTCATACGAGAAGGCACTCCGCGTAAAAACCAAATATGCGCCACCGGAGTCGCCAGTTCAATGTGTCCCATACGTTCTCGACGGACTATGGACCTCGTGACTTCCACTCCGCATTTCTCGCAAATTATATCTTTGTATCTTATTCGGCGATATTTTCCGCAATAGCATTCATAATCCTTCTCTGGTCCGAAAATTTTCTCGTCGAAAAGACCACCGCGTTCGCTTCGCCCCGTGCGATAGTTTATTGTCTCCGGTTTGGTCACTTCTCCATAGGACCATTCTTTTATTTGCTCCGGCGAGGAGAGCTTGAGTGTTATAGAATCAAAATCAGTTGTGTTTAATGTTTTCATTGGTTAATTTAATTAAAATTTATAATTCTTATTCTGATTTTGACCTAATTTTTTTCCCGCTTCTTTAAGTCCACATCGAGCGCGAGCCCTCGTAAATAATTTAGCATCACATTGAACGACGCAGGAGAATTTGGCGGTCTAATCTTCTCATTTTTAATGATGGAATCAAAGGTTTGTGAACGACCGGCTATATCATCGGACTTTATGGTAAGCATTTCCCGCAAACTGTAAGCGGCTCCATATCCTTCGAGCGCCCAGACTTCCATTTCTCCGAATCGCTGACCTCCGCCTTGAGCTTTTCCACCGAGAGGTTGCTGGGTAATAAGCGAATACGGTCCGATAGAGCGCATATGGATTTTATCTTCCACCATGTGGTGGAGTTTGAGCATATACATATACCCTACCGCGATGTCTTGCTTGAAAGCGTCGCCGGTTCGTCCGTCAAAAAGTTGCATTTTGCCGTTTTCCGGAAGTTTTGCTTTTTTTAATTCTTCCATTATCTCTTCGTGGCTTGCTCCCAAAAAAGGAGGTACCACGGCTTGATAACCCAAAGTATTGGCAGCCAGTCCCAAATGCATCTCGAGTATTTGCCCCAAATTCATACGCGAAGGCACACCCAAGGGAGAGAGTATAATATCAATCGGCTTGCCGTCTTTGGTATATGGCATATCTTCCTCCGGTAAAATAGTCGAGATAACTCCCTTGTTGCCATGTCGCCCGGAGAGTTTGTCTCCAACCGAAATATTCCTGACTTGCGCGACTTCAATCACGATTTTTTTAATAATTCCGGCTTCAAGGGTATGACCCAAGTCGCGAGAAAAAATTTTAACGCCGATAATTCGTCCGCGTTTGCCATGCTCCATTCGAAGCGATGTATCTTTGACATCGCGGGCCTTCTCGGCAAAAATAGAGCGAAGCAGTCTTTCCTCTGGAGTAAGCTCGGTCTCGCCTTTTGGTGTAATTTTACCGACTAAAATATCGTTTTCTCTTACTTCCGCTCCAATGCGCACAACGCCATCTTCATCCAAATCTTTGAGTTTTATTTCACCCACATTTGGAATATCGCGAGTGGTAATTTCGGGACCGAGTTTGGTATCGCGAACGGTAGCGATAAATTCTTCCACATACATAGAAGTAAACTTGCTGTCTTTTACTAACCGCTCGGAGATAATTATCGCATCTTCGTAATTGGAGCCGGACCAAGAAAGAAAAGCTACGAAAATATTTTGCCCGAGTGATATCTGACCTCCTACTGTACTTGTAGTATCAGCCAAAACATCGCCTTTTTTTACTTTGTCTCCGACATTTACCGAGGGACGTTGGTGAAAAGCGGCAAAGTTGTTGTTGCGCAAGAAATTTATGAGCTCGTAAGTTTTTTCCGACTTGCCTTTCACGACGATTTTTCTTGCATCTAGATAAGTTACAACACCTTCTTCCTCTGCTATCAGCAATCTGCCGGAATCTCGTGAAGCAAATTCTTCCATACCCGTTGCAACCAAAGGCGCCTCCGGCAATACACAGGGCACGGCCTGTTTCTGCATGTTGCTACCCATGAGAGCGCGGTTGGCATCATTGTGCTCGAGAAATGGAATCATAGAAGTAGCGATAGAGAATCCCTGATTTGCAGCCACATCAATAAAGTCCACTTCCGCTGGAGGAATAAGCCCGGGTTGAGTTTTAATTCTAGCGGCTACTTTTTTGTCCGTTATTTTACCATCTTCGTCATAAGCAATTCCCGCATGAGCGATATTATATTTTTCTTCTTCAAGGGCATTTAAATAGACAACTTCGCCGGTAACTTTTCCTCCTTTGACTTTTATATATGGAGTTTCAATAATGCCGAATTCGTTTATTTTGGCGTAAGTGGACAAGTGCAAGATTAGCCCGATGTTCGGACCTTCCGGGGTGTGAATCGGGCAGACTCGGCCGTAGTGCGAGGGATGCACGTCGCGCACTTCTAGTCCCGCGCGCTCGCGAGTAAGACCTCCGGGACCAAGCGCCGAGAGTAAACGAATGTGCTCGATTTCCGCCAAGACATTTTCTTGGTTCATAAACTGCGAAAGCTGGTTGGTAGTGAAAAATTCTTTGATACGGGCCTGAAGCGGACGCTGATTGATGATGTTTATCGGCATAGCGGTATCAACGTCCACGATGGACATTCGGTCTTGAATATTTCTTTTGATTTGCATCATGCCGGTGCGAACTTTCTGTTGAAGCATTTCACCGACGAAGCGCACTCGTCGCTGACCCAAGTGATCTATGTCGTCGGCTTTGGCGCTCGGAGTATTGTTGAGTAAAATAATATTGTAAATAATTGTCGCCAAGTCTTCTTTGGAGAGTGTTCGGCGCGCAAGCTCGGTCTCTTCCATCCCCTTGTCAAAACGCTTGTTGAAACGATATCGGCCGACGGGCGAAAGATCGTATCGTTCAGGAGTAAAAAGTGAATCAATAAACTCTTTGGCATTCTCCGCGGTAGCCATGTCTCCGTCTCGAAGACGCTTGTAAATTTCAATATATGTATCATTTAAGGTCTTGGCTATATCTTTCGCAAGACAAGTTTTAACTACTTCCACAAAAACATCGCTCGAGATAGAGTCTTCCCCACCCTCTGTGCCAGCAAATGATTTTTCAAAAGCTTTGAGCATTGCTTCATTTTCAAGATAGCCCATAACCCGAAGAAGGGTGGTTGCCGGGAATTTTCTTTTTTTATCTATGCGAACATAAATCGCTCCATCGACATCGGACTCTATCTCAATCCAAACACCGCGAGCCGGAATTATTTTTGCGCCAAAATAACGCTTGCCTTTATTTTCAGACTCGGTAAAAAATACTCCGAAAGAACGCGCCAGCTGAGGCACGATTACTCTCTCTACGCCGTTTATAATGAAAGTTCCGTGTTTGGTCATTATAGGAAATTCGGACATAAAAATTTCCTGTTCTTTGACGGTATTTAAAATTTTGTTGGTGAGCTTTACTTTTACCTTCAGATGTCCTTGGAAAGAGAGCTTGTTTACTTTGGAATAATTCTCGTCGTATTTTGATTCACCCAAGAAGAAAGAAGAAAACTCCAGTTGAAATTTCTTTCCGGAGTAGTCGGAAATTGGAGAGAATTCTTTGAAAACCTCGCCGATGCCTTTGCGCACCAACCAGTCGAAAGACTCGGTTTGCGCTTCTATTAAATTTGGGAACTTGATAAGAGGTTTTTTGTATCTTGAGAAATACTTTTTCGGATGTTTTGTTGTTTGCATAACCTAAAGAGGCCTTTAAAAGGCTTTAAAATAATAATTTAGGAATGAGACATCCGAAACTCAATCAGTCAATCTTGCAGAGAAGTATACAGATTTCCATATTTTTGTCAAATTTTAACTGGGGATTAACTCCTTCTCTTCCACCCCTCAATCTTTTTATGATTTCCAGAGAGTAGCACTTTAGGAACTTTATAACTTTTAGACTTCTTGCCCCGCCCTGGCGGGGTGTATTTTAAAATTTCTGGCCGAGTATAAACTTCGCTTGTTGACACTCGTTCTTCTTCTAGAGACTCAAATTTACCAAGCACGCCTTTGATTTGACGAGAAATACAGTCTATCAGAACCATCGCGGGAAGTTCACCACCTGTGAGAACATAATCCCCTATTGAAATTTCTTCTGCTTTGAAAATTTTTACCACTCGAGTATCAATGCCTTCATACCTACCGGAAATTAAAATAATATCCGTATATTTTTTGACTGCACTCTTTGCATACACGGTTGTAAATTTTTTGCCTGATGGAGAGAAAAGAATAATTTTTGTTTTTTTATTCTTTCCCTTCGATGAACTCAAGGCTTTACTGACTGCGTGAATTATGGGCTCGGCACGCATTACCATACCGGGACCTCCACCATATGGTCGGTCGTCCACAGGTCGGTAATTATTCTGATTTTTATTCTTGAGCACTTTTACAAAATCGCGTGGATTATAAAATTTAAAATCTATCAGTTTGTTCTTTTTCGCCCGCGCCAAAATAGACTCGTTAAAATACGAACTAAACATGTTGGGGAATATAGAGATAATGTGAAATTTAATCATAAAAAATTGCTGTGCCCGTCCGTAGCTTTAGCGCAGGAGGGTAATAACGTGGAAACGCATAAAAATACTATAATCTAAAACTGTAAAAACTGCCACTCAACAATAATCAACAATAAATATGACACAAATTCTGCATAGGCAGAAAGTATGTCATTATCTATATTTTGTATGGCTTTGCTAATTTAAATGTTTTGATGCAATCTTTCAACCTTATCTCATCCAAATATTTCAAAAAATCTTTCGGCAAGGGTGATGGTCCGACCCAAACACTTTTTTGAATCATAATGTAACTAAATTTTTTCAAATGAAAACGAAACCACTCTCTTTCAGCTTTTTGAACTACTGGTATATCAAACATAACTATGAGATTTTTAGACAAATCAACCGTTGTTGGTCTTGAAAAAGATTTCAATGAATCTTCTTTTCTCTTGAGATACTTTTTACCGTTAGCGGTTATTATAAAGCCATTTAATTCTTTCTTAATTAAATCATTTCGAGCCAAGCGGTCAGCACTAGAGCGCAGACTTCTCCTTGAAAAACTATTAAAACGAGGAATGCCGAAAAGGTTAACGGGTACACCTTTATACTTTATTTCTGTATTCCAAAGTTCTTTTAAAATTTCTTCCACCATAGACATGGAAGAAGTATACTCTAAATAAGTTTCTGACACAAATTCTGCATAGGCAGAACTTGTGTCATTAAAGATATTTCTTTTTATCCCTTTTAGTCATATATTTTTGACGATCAAACCTAGGTATATTCATCTCGTCTAGGGTTTTGCGCATTTTTTGGATATCTTCTAAATTTATACCGAATTCACCACTACCGCTTTTACTATACCGATTTTCAACACCAGCATATCCTTCTCTGTCTTTGTAATAATCAGACTTAATAGTTGCTGCTGACTCAACTTTGATTATTCTTTTTGCTGTATTTTCTTTTGCTCCCATTGCTTGCATTGCAATCATCCTTTGAAAGGCTTTATTGGTGGCAACCTTGGTTTTCATTGTTTGGATAATAGACCTCACTCCACTTTGTATTGACTTGCCAAAGAGAACAACAATCATTCCAAGTTCGGTAATTGTTAATGTATCGTATATATTACTAAAATCACCGCCTATATTATTTGAAATAGCTATGGAAAGATTAACAATCCCATCAGAAACTGGACCGTAATTTAAGAAGTCGGCTGCTAGTCCAGCGGCAATGAGACCCTTAATAATCGCCCCTTTCACATATTTGCTAGGGCGAGTAAGGTTTTCTTTGATATGCTTTTTGAGATTTTCTTTTTCAACGTCATATTCGGTCTTGCCACCTTTTTTTAATTCGCCGGTATCTGGATTGGTATCTTTTAAATACGGACGTTTTTGCATTTCACTTTTAATATCAAATATTTCCGTAGCAAGTTCAGAATTCTTTTCCGTTATTTCAATACCGTAAAGTACAGAATTGGCATCGTCAAAATTGAGTGTTTTCTCTAACCGCATCCTGTCCTCTTTTGAACCCATAGGTATAAAATTTTCGTTTGTCATAATTTTTACTTTATTATTTTATAAAGAAGCTTTCTCCGGTATCGACTTTACTATATCTAAAAATTCACCGGAAAGACCTTTGACTATGTCCAAATACTGAAGATTTTCTTCTTCAGTAGCGCTACCGTCTTTCACTTTTTTCGCTAAAACTTCAAGTTCTTCTATTGTAATTGGTTCCATATTTTTATAAATTAAAACTTGTAATACCTAAAGTGTACCCCCCCCCGCAATTAAGTCAAGGGGAGAAATCAATGACACAAATTCTGCCTAGGCAGAATATGTGTCATTGATTTTAAAAACAAAAAACTCGGTTTCCCGAGTCCTTTGCTAGAACCTAGTCACTAGTAGACTAGAACCTAATTTTTATATCCCTTTCAAATCTTCCATCGCTTGGTCTACAGTCTTTAGGCTAGAAGCTCCTCCTTCGGACCTTTCAGGCCTGCTACCACCTTCCGGCTCGTTTATTTTCAGATTTACGCGAGCGTTATTTTTCATCCCGATGATACGTAGAAGTGTGCGGATAGCTTTGGCGGTGTTGCCCATTCGCCCGATAATCTTGCCCATATCGGCAGGGTTCACGGTGAGCGTTATGAGCACCCCCATCTCATCGACAGTACGATCGATTTTGACATCATTCGGATTATCAACGAGAGCTTTTACTACATATTCTAGAAATACCTTATCTTGGTCTTGCATGTGTTTCAGAGAATAAATATTTTAATGTTATCAATTGTGCAGTATACGACCCAATGACTGCATGCGGTAATTATACCCCGTAGTAAAATTTTTGCAAAATTTACTACGGGGGCAGGCAAAATTACTTCTTTGCCTTTAGTTCCTTTCGCTTTATTGTAGGCTTCTTTTTTGGGAGTACATTTATCTTCTTACCTTCTATCGCTTTTTGGTGCACCAAGAAGTTGTGCATCGTATCGGACGGTTTTGCTCCTTTGGCAATCCAGTATTTCATTCTATCGGTCTTAAAGTCCGTGAGGCCGGCTTTTGGATTGTAAGTACCCAATATTTCCAAAAATTTCCCACTTTTTGTAGAGTTCTTTGAATCAGTCAAAACCGCCCGAAAAGCCGGGTCGTTTTTTCTGCCAATCCTCTGTAATCTTATTTTAAGCATAAGAACAATCTAGCATAGTCTAAAGAAAATGCAAACTAAAAAATTTACTACTCGGATTGCATGCCGTAGCCAGAGGACTGTTCTCCATACCCATTTACTTTCTTAAATCCTTTTACCGTCTTCTGCCCTTCTACAGAATATTGTCCGGGAACATCATAAAAACCTTTTACGCTTTTTTGTCCTTCGACTTCATTGAAACCCTTTACATCATACTGTCCGTCCACAGCATTGAAACCTTTTACACTATATTGACCAGAAACTTCATTAAATCCTTGAACATTATAAAATCCGGGAACTTCATTGAATCCCTTTATTTCATTAAATCCGGTTACAACATAGAACCCAGTTACTTCATTGAAGCCGTTTACACTATAAAATCCGGGCACTTCAGTAAAGCCAACCACGGGATAACTGCCAATAACATTGTAAAATCCGGTTACTTCGTTTTGTCCTATAACAGTATAAAATCCGGGAACAGTAATATCTCCATCCACAGGGTAACTGCCAGGAACAGTGATACTTCCGGGTACAGTGATATTTCCATTTACATTGTAATGACCAACAACCGTCTTACTACCCGGAACTATATAACTAGCATTCACGCTATATCCTCCAGGAATCGTATAGCTTCCCGGAATAATATAAAAACCGTTTATCGCAATCATACCTGGTACTGTAATATTTCCGGGAATAATATAATGCGCATTTACAGCATAACTGCCGGGAACAAGGTACTGGCCGTTGATACTGTAAAAACCTGGAACAGGATAAAAGGCATAAATGTAATAAAATCCAGGTATTCCATAATCCGCATCAACTCCATAAAATCCTGGCGTGCCATAACCATAACAGTCGCAGGAGTAATCATAAAAACACCCGCACGCTTCCGCTTTCGGCGCAAAGAGAGCAAAAGACACAAAGACCATAAGGCCTATAACTGCCAATATCATTATATTTGACTTTTTTAATTTCACCCTCTCACACTAGCATATTTTACCTCTTTTGTCAATAAGAGTTCTTTTATGCTATAATGCAAGAGCATGAAAGAAAAAAGGAGAATTCTAGAGGGCACCATATCTATAAACTCCAAAGGCGTGGGCTATGTGGACTTGGGAGAAGAAAAAAGGCAAGGCAAAAAGAATGACCGAAAGACTGATGTGGAAATCGATTTCAAGCATTTGAAAACCGCGCTTCATGGAGACACGGTGGAAATAGTCCTCCATCCGAGGTCTGGGGAGAGGCGAACGGGCGAAGTAGCGCGAGTCATTTCCCGCGCCAAGAATCGTTTTGTGGGAGTCTTGGAAAAAGACCCCGCCTCCTTCGGGGCAAGCAATGGAATATTCTTTCTTAAGCCGGATGATACAAAAATGTATACCGATATTCTGGTTCCGGAAAGCAAGCTTCACGGCGCCAAACCAAACCAAAAAATATTTGTGGAAATTGTTTCTTGGCAGGACCCGCGAAAAGCGCCAGTCGGTAAAGTGCTTAAAATCTTGGGGCGCCCCGGCGAGAATGACACCGAGATGCACGCTATTGCGATTGAGAAAGGTTTTGATAGTGTTTTGCCAGAAGAAATCGAAAAAGAAGCGCAAAAAATCAAACAAGCGGGTTTAAAAAAAGAAGATTATAAAGATCGTCGTGACTTTCGAAAAACTTTAACCTTCACTATAGATCCGTCTGATGCTAAAGATTTTGATGACGCTATTTCTTTTAAAAAAATAAACGGCGGACTTTTTGAAATAGGTATCCATATCGCCGATGTCACTCACTATGTAAAAAAAGGTGGCGCCATAGACCTTGAAGCGCGGGAGAGAGGCACTTCGGTTTATCTCGTTGACCGGACCATCCCGATGTTGCCGGAAGTCCTTTCCAACGACCTGTGTTCCTTGGTCCCAGATAAAGATCGCTTTACTATGAGCGCGGTATTTGAAATGAACCAAAACGGAGAAGTTTTAAAAGAGTGGTTTGGCAGAACTGTGATTCATTCCCAAAAACGTTTTAGTTACGAAGAAGCCGAAAAAACAATCAAGAATAAAAATCTGGCCCTACACGAGGAACTTTCGATACTCAATAATATCGCTAGAAAATTAACTAAACGAAGATTTGATAGTGGCGCCATTTCGCTCGATCAAGAAGAAGTAAAGTTTATGCTGGGTGAAGGAGGCCGTCCGATTAAAGTCATTAAAAAAGTCCGTGGAGACTCAAACAAGCTGATAGAGGAATTTATGTTGCTCGCCAACAAGCGGGTGGCCGAGCTTTTATCTAAAGGAACTCATCAAAAAGTAAAAAGTCCGGCAGATGAGGGAATATTTCTTTACCGAGTGCACGACGTGCCAAGCAAGGAAAAAATGGAGGAGCTTGCTCATTTTTTAAAAAGCTTGGGCTACAACTTAAAACAAAAAAATGGCATTATTGAAAATCATGATTTAAACAAGCTCCTACATACTCTAGATGGCAAGCCGGAGCAAGACACCGTCTCCCGCGCTATCGTCCGCTCCATGGCTAAAGCCATTTATTCCACCAAAAATATCGGCCACTACGGACTTGCTTTTGAATTCTACACTCACTTCACTTCTCCGATCCGGCGCTACCCCGACATAGTGGTACATCGGCTCCTCCTCGAGCACCTGGCAAATCGCAAAATAAATCCGTCCCATTTTAAAGAATACGAACAAATTTCAAGAACGACTTCGGAACAGGAAAAACGCGCCGCCGAAGCCGAACGCGCTTCTATCAAATACAAACAGGTGGAATATATGTCTACCCGCCTCGGAGAAAAGTTTGAGGGTGTGATTAGCGGAATCACCGAATGGGGCATGTATGTGGAAGAATTGGAAACCAAATGCGAAGGGTTGGTGCGCACGCGGGATATGGGGGATGATTTTTATATCTTCAATGAAAAAAAACTCGAGCTCGTCGGCCAAAAAACGAAACGAAAATACCGCTTTGGCGATAAGGTAAAAATAAAAGTAAAGGGAGTTGATTTGGAACGCAAAACAATAGATTATATATTGGCATGAGAAACTTTTGGCAAAAAATAAAATTCGGCGCTTTTACACTTCTGGCTATCGTGTTGGGAGTTTTTGTCACTTCGTTCGCTTTCGACCATATAGAAAATTTAGCTTTTCAAAGTAAAGAACGCGCTGTGGCCGACACTCTAACTTTGGAAGAATTATCAAATACACCCGCTGAGATAAAAGAAGAAACACAAAAATATTTTTATTTCACCAAAGACGAAGAAGCCAAACCGAAAGTCTCAGCCGAGGCTTACATCGTCGGTGACCTGAATACTGGAGAGGTAATCGTAGCAAAGAACGCAGACCAAAAGTTCCCCATTGCTTCTGTCTCTAAGCTCATGACCGCGCTGGTCTCCAAAGAACTCGCAAACGAGGATGACACTGCAAAAGTGAGCGCAAGCGCGCTCTCTACCTATGGCGAGAACGGCGGACTTCACGCGGGAGAGAAAATCAAAATAAAAGACCTCTTTTATCCCCTGCTACTTGAGTCTTCAAACGACGCTGCTGAAATTTTGGCAGAATTTTTTGGACGCGAGATTTTCATCCGAAAATTAAACCAACAATCTTTAAAACTAAAAATGAATTCTACATCATTCTTTGACCCGAGTGGGCTCTCTAGGGAAAATCAATCCACTGTCTCTGATTTATTTAAATTATCTGGTCATCTGTATCAAAACGAATCAGAACTCCTTTCTATCAGTAAAACCAAAAGCTACGATAACAAAAAACACATCTGGTTTAGCATCAACCAATTCTTGCATAAAAAAAATTATGTCGGAGGAAAAAGCGGATTCACTGACCCAGCCGGGCAAACGGTCATATCTATTTTTGATATGCCCTTGGCAGAAGAAACTACTCGACCTATAGGTATAGTATTGCTTAAGAGCCAAGACCGTGTCCGCGATGTGGAAAATATTTTAAATTATCTAACAAAATATGTTTACTACGGAGGACGCACGGACGCCACCGCAGACTGGATAGCAGAGCGCCTCGACATCGGAGACTTGCGAGAACCGGATTATGCGCGACTCTCTTTCTTGGGCGATATGATGCTTGATCGAGGAGTGCGAAGTTCTGTCGCTAAAAATTTCGCCGGCAATTATTCCGCTCTTTTTGATAATATGGAAATTTTAAAAAACTCTGACATAGTATTTGCCAATCTTGAAGGTCCGGCGTCAGATAAAGGCGAGGATCAAAAAAATCTTTACTCCTTCCGTATGGACCCGTCCGTTATACCGGCTATCAAGGGTGGAGGGGTAAGTATTGTAAATGTGACAAACAATCACGTGGGTGACTGGGGTCGCGAGGCATATGCGGATACTCTGGCGCGCCTAAAAGAAAATGAAATTCTCTACACCGGCGGAGGCACAAAGGCGCAAGCAGAAGCTCCGACAATTGTAGAAAAAAATGGATTAAAAATCGGTTACTTAGGATTTTCAGATGTAGGTCCAAATGGAATGGTAGCCAGAGAGGATGAGGCAGGAGTGCTACTTGCGAATAATCCGCGTTTTGAAGAAATTATAAAGAGCGCGTCGGAACAAGTGGACTTTTTAGTAGTCTCCTTCCACTTCGGTGAAGAATATAAAAATACTCACAACGACCGCCAAGAATATCTCGCTCACACTGCGATAGATAATGGCGCCCGCATCATCGTCGGCCATCATCCGCATGTTATGCAAGATACCGAAGTTTATAAAAACGGATTTATTATTTATTCACTCGGCAACTTTATCTTTGACCAACGCTTCTCGCCGGAGACATCAAAAGGGACACTATATGAAATCGAAGTCCGGCAAGACGGCTCCATGACAGAGAAGAAAAATATTATAGAAACCAACCGCGTCTTTCAGCCGGAGAAAGTAATCAAGGGTAAAGAGGAGGTTATAAAATTTACTCAATAGATCTTCTTGGTTTTTAAAATCCTTAGAGTGGTTTAAAAAGTTTTTCTAATTCTTTTCTCTTACTTGGGTCGAGCTTAGCTTCATAAAGATTTTTTACAATCTCAACTTCGGCAAAATTCTTTTCCATTCCTATCTCGAGGAATTCATCGAAGGTAACCGGAAACAATTCTATCTTCTCTCCTGCATCGAGACTCAGCTCGGCCACTTTTTTCAAACCTTTGGCGATAAAAGTGTAGATGACCCAATCAATTTTACTAGTGACGTGTTGCGCATCCCACAGGATAAATTCCTCGGCTTCATACCCACTCTCTTCTAAAAGTTCACGCCGGGCCGCAGAGAGTATATCTTCACCTTTGTCCACCTGCCCCCCGGTAGCGCCGATGAAAGGCTCTTTACTGGGTTGCTCTTGCTTGGTCAAAATTATTTTTCCATCGGCAAGTACTGGAAAAACCACTACCGTATCCGGCCTTTTTAATTTTTCAAAAATAGCCATAGAGCCGTCAAACATCTTCTGCTCCCATTGATATACATCAAATAAAATACCTTGAAAGACGCGCTTGGCATGCTCTGGAATTGGTTGTTTAGACTCCGGTCTTTTGATTTCCATCCCCTTTAGTATAGCAAAAATCGTAAGTTAAAATCTATTCTCTTATTCGCACGAATTAGAGAAGGTGGTCAGCTCTAGAGTTAGCTCTAGAGTTATAATTTCTCTTTTTTCATATCCACTTGCCAAATACCCATGAGAATTGAACTCATGACAAAAACCTCAGTAACTATGCCGGGATATGAAACCATAACAATACTGTATACAAACCACAAACCGGAGCCAACAAGCGAGAAAATTCTAATCAAAAAAGGATTGTCTCTCCATCTAGCGTAAGTACCCACAACAATCCCAAAAAATGGAAGAAGGCTAATCAACCCCTGCCAGGACAAAGAGAGAAGAACTCCTGCAAAAAGTATAAAAACAACAACCCACCACGGCGAGGATGCCCAACGTTTCTTATCTTTCTTTTCAAATACAAAATTGCGCACTCCAGCAACAATGTTCATGGTAGCTCCAGTAAAAGCACCGAGCATTGCAAAGTGCACGGTAAAGAAAATTGTCGAGAACATCTGCTTTTTGAGTATTTGCGTTCTCGTTTTCCCTTGAAAGGAGAGAATAATGAAAACAAGGCCGATAAATCCTAAGCCTTGAGTAATCCAAAATGTCATGTCCCCCATCGTTTTAGTATAGCAAAATACTTAAGATTAAAAACCATTCTCTTATTCGTGCGAATTAGAGAAGGTTAGGGTCAAAGAGAGTCAATGATCTCTTTGACGAGCGAATTGGGTTTAGAAAATAAACTATAAAATTTTACCAAGCTTACTTGGTCCGCTTCTATAATCTCCGCATTAGATAAAATCAAGAGGTGTTTTGAGGTGGATTTAAAAGAAAGCTTTATGGCATCCGCAACCTCTCCCACTGACTGCTCTTTGTTTTTCTTCAAAAATTTTAAAATAGCTAGCCGGCGTCGATTGGCAAACGCTTTGAATATTTTTTCTAAATCTTTTTCTTGCATAAATCTTATTTTACCACCATTCTCTTATTCGTGCGAATTAGAGAAGGTGGTCAGCTCTAGAGTTAGCTCTAGAGCTGGTACTCCCAGCCGGGTTGCCAGGATTTGGTTTTGCGCCAGTCTTCGGCTAGGGCTTGTTCCCAAGTTTTACCTTTAAGTAGCACGTCTAGGGATAATTGCGGAGCTTTGTGAGCAACTATAGCCACATGTTTGCCGTCATAATTTTCTTTTAGAAATTTCAAAAAGTCTGCCATTCTTGCCTTCACATCTTCATAACTTTCCCCGCCCGGAAATTTATTGTAAATACATTCCTCTTCTTGCATCGGCTCCACCACCAAAGACGACGCGCCATTTAATTTTCCATAGTCGCATTCACGCAGTCTCTTGTCAGAGATAATTTCATATTTGTCTCCAAACGCAAGATGCGCCGAATCCACCGCCCGTTTCAAATCCGAGCAAAAAACCACATCAAAATTTTTATCAGCTACAAGATCGCCGAGTTCTTTTGATTGTTTTATTCCTAACTCCGACAACTCCCCCGGCAATCCGCCAGTAGAAATATGCTCTTCATTGTCCGTCGTCGTCCCGTGTACAAAATATGTGATTTGAATCATGGGTTTAGTATAGCAAAAGTTATTTCTGATAATTAAATTTTCCCGTTAATAATTTATAAACAAAAACGACACCAACGATGGTTATGATTACTCCTGTTATCAAACCTGGGTAATATGATTGAGTTTTTAGGGCTTCGTATACATGGGAAAATTCATAAAGAGATATAATCGAAAAAATCAATGATAAAATAAAGGGTATTCTTTTTTTAGATAAAACAAGAACCAACAAAACCGCCAAAAATAAAAACAACGCTATCTGTATGAGTGAAAAAGTAATTTGTTGGTCTAGATTAAAATATTTACTCAAATGCAAAACGGATAAATCTATACTTGCAAAATCGGTAAATATTTCTTCTAAAAAATGAACTACAAAAAGTGGAACTAGCACGTGAACAAAACTCTCAACTCTTTTCATACCTTTAGTATAGCAAAATATAAGATAGAAAAAGCAAAACCATGCTAGCTTGATTTGTTCGTGCCTTAATGTTAGTTTAAAGAAAAATCATGTACTTATGAAAACGATAAACATAACATCAGGGTCAAAAGACCCTATCGCCTATATCTTAAGTAACTTAGCCCATACACCCTTCTCCTACGGCGGATACACTTTCAAATGCGTTGAAGCTCCGCTTCAAGGTATAAAAATTGAAAACAAGGTAGAGAGGGAAAGAGTATTTGCTATGGACGGACTAAGCGCGCTTAAAATCGGCAGAAAGATTACGCGGGCAGTAAAGGACGGTGAAGAAAGATTTGTATATTGGGAGGGAAAGAAAATTCCATATAACTCTCAAGACCACAGATTGCTCATTGTATCTTTTATCGGAGAAAAAGTTCGACAAAATCCTGAAGTTCAAAAAGCGTTGATAGAAACAAAAGATAAATTCATCTACCACGATGTTGGACCTGAGCATCCAAAAACTTCTTTGCCGGAAAAACTCTTTATAGAAATTCTGCTTGCAAAAAGAAAAATTCTTTTAAAATTGAAAAATCTAAAATGAAGCGCTATGGAAAAATCATTTTTTGAATACTATTGCAATGTCACAGAAAACATAGTTTTTGCCCAACTTGATGCAGAAATAAAAGAACAAAAAGTCATCACATTAAAAGAATGTGCAAAAACTCTACGACAGCAAATGCTTCTTCTTAGAAAAGAATTAAAAAACGAGGAGGAAAAAAATGTACTAGTTAAAAATCAAGCAGTAATCTTTAAAAGATATAAAGAGCACTTGATAAAAAAAATAATCCGCAACTCAATACAAAAAGAATTGAAGAACAGGGGGAAGTTAAAAAAATAACTTCCTTTTTTTATTTCTTCCAATCCGCAACCACCAGCTTTTTGCCGGAGGAGTTTGCATGAGTTACTTTTTAGCAAATCTGTCTTTATCTCGACTCTTGGACTTAGCGATTACTTTCTCTATTTCAATATCCAGGTCTATGCCATGGCTATTAGCCATACAGATTAGAGTAAACATTACATCCGCAATTTCTTCGCCGAGCTCTTGCTTCTCTTCGTTTGATTTCTTTGGCTTAGAACCATACATATGGTTTAAAATTCTTCCCACTTCCCCCACCTCTTCAGCTAAATGGGCAAACTGCGAAAGCGCCGGCCAGTATGGTTCTTCAAAACCTTTCACCCACTCATCTATTTCTTTTTGATACTTTTTCATATTTCTAGTATACCAAAATTTACATATCACTTCCCCACCAAGTTTTTCGTTCGCCTTTCGCCCAAGATTTTAATAGTTCTCGTAGGGGTATCGGCAAAAGATTTTTACTTTCAAATTCGGCAGGTGTAATCCAAGTGAAAATCAAATCTTCTTCCATTGGTTTTATGTTTTCCGGTTTAAGAACCGAAATATCAAAATAATGCGTAATCTCCCAATGTTTCTCGCCATTTCTCTCCCATGCCTGCTCTATCGCACCCAAATACTCTTTTACCTCGCAACGAACTCCTGCTTCTTCTAGAATTTCCCGCTTTAGTGCTTCTGGGACACTCTCGCCTTCTTCTACATGCCCACCCAAAAGCGCACAGTGCCCATCATTTTCAAAAACTAAAAATTTCCCTTCATTCTTTATAATTCCCCGCACCCGCAAGTGCCATTTTGTTTCCATGTCCTAAGTATAGCAAAAACCCTAAGACAAAATCTATTCTCCTATTCGTACGAATTAGAGAAGATATTCGAGTTCTATAATTAGCTTTAGAGCTAATTCTATATAAAAAAAGAGATCGCTCGGTTATTCAACCTACTAGATCTCTGTTGTACAGAAATTATTCTTGAACAAAAAAAACTGAAAAATCAACATGTGGCACTTCTACTCCTGAAGGTTTACAAGTGTCAATATAGTTATTGACGATCATTGCATTCATCCGGATAGTCGAATTAGTCATAGACACAGAAATCCTGCGCTGACTTTTCTTGATGAATCCCACTTGATTTTCTGTGTCCCGTAATACTTTTTGGTGTATTTCGAGCGCTGTACCAATCTCTTCTTGTGCATTCTTAACCAGTCCTTCTAAAGAAGAAAAAAATAATGAAGAAAACTGGATCGCATAATGCTTACGAATGTCCACTAGCTGTTGACTTAAATAAGCTTGAAGTTTTTGAATATCCATATTAGTGTTTTTAAATGAACAAATGAATTTGCATTCTAGCACATAAATACCCTATATGTCAAGGGTAAGATATCGCATTTAACCCCTATTTTGCAATACTCACCGCTTCGTCGAAGCGGACGGAGAGGAGCTTGGAGGCGCCATCGGCGCCGATGGTGACACCGTAAAGAACTCCAGCGCGAGACATAGTCTCGCGGTTGTGGGTGACAACGATGAGCTGGGATTCGGAAGAAAGTTTCTCTAGCATATCTCCGTATTTGCGCGAGTTCGCTTCATCAAGCGCAGCATCGGTTTCGTCTAATACCAAAAACGGCGGAGGGTTCACTTGGGTCATTGCAAAGAGTAGCGCGATAGAAGTGAGCGAACGTTCGCCTCCGGAGAGAGATTGAAGCTCTTTGACTTTTTTGTGCGGAAGCGAGACATTTATCTCTATGCCTTGCTCGGGTTTGGTTTCTTCGTCTTCTAGCGCAATTTCTTCACCCTCTTCATCGGTAATCACTTGCTTGCGTTTTACTTCTTCTATCACTTTGATATTTCCCGTGCCCCCGCCAAACATGAGCGCAAAAAATTCTTGGAATTCTTTATTTATTTTTTTAACGCCCTCTTGAAATTTTACATTTATCTTTTCTTTGAGCTCTGCCATCAAAGTTTCTAAGCCCTCAATACTTTGTTTCAAGTCTTCCAATTCTTTTACTAAAAATTCGTCACGCGCGTTGACTTCTTCGTATTCGGCCGTAATGTCATGCTCGCTCCCGAGACCTGAATCCTCAAGCCTGATTTTGAGTTTCTCAATTGCCTTTTTCATTTCTTTTCGATCTTCCTGCTCAACCCCGGAGGCGTCGCCTCCGGGGTTGCTATAGTCGTTTATTTCTTCTCCCACGAGAACAGTTCCTTCTCGAATTTCGTTTTTAAAAGTTTCAACGCCAGCCCGCAAGTTTTCCTCGCGCACTTTGTGTAATTCCAAAGCGGAAACTAGTTCCTGATGGCGGACTTTGAGCTCAAATTTCTCGCGCTCCTCCGCTCTGCTTCGCTCCACGAGCCCACTAATTTCTTTTTTCAAATTCTCGGCAGACTTTGCAAACTCTTCTTCTTTTTTACTAAGCTTTTCTATTTCTCCGGAAACTTCGTCTTTGGTTTTTTTAAGCTCACGAATCGCGTTCTCGCCTTCTTCGCCTTTGGCGCTTTTTTTCTCGAGAGTTGCGAGCGCCATCCTTATCTTCTCCAATATTGCGCGCACTTCCGGAATACTCTCGTTCTCTAAGGCCTCTTTAATGTATTCACTTGTCTCGCGCAAAACTTGCCCCACTTCTTCACCCGAGAATACCACTTCACCTCCGCGGGATTCTTTCCTAGTTTCTTCCGCTTCGAGCATGCCTTCTATTCGCCCGAGCTTGCGCACCAATTCATTCTTTAGTCTCTCCATATTTGAAACTTCTTGCTCTAAATTTTGAAGTTCTTTTAGTTTGGCGTCTTCCTTTGCCTCGTTCCCCGCGCTTTTACCCGAAATTTCTTTTTCTATTTTTGCAATTTCGCTTTTTATTTTTCCGCCCTCGCCTGCAAGCATCTTCCTTTCTTTTTCTAAATACGCATTTTCGGCAAAAAGATATTTTTTATACAAATCTAAAAGCTCCACCCGCATATCTTTTACCTTTTGAAATTTCTCCACTTGCTTGCGTAAAAACGCCAAGTGCGGAGCGTTCTCCCGACGTTGGAGCCCCACTTCTTTCATATTTTCTTCCGCCCGCTCGAGCTTTCTCTCCGTCTCGCGGATTTTGTATTGATAAATTTTAAGTCCAAGCGCGTCTTCAATCATTTCTTTGCGCTCTTTGGGATTTGCGTTTAAAATTCTGTCCGCCTCGCCTTGGGAAATGATGTGGTGTCCCGAAGAGCCGATGTGAAGCGAGGCGAGTAATGATTGGACATCTTTCAAACGCACTTCCTCGCCATTTAGAAGATATTTGTTCACGCCATCCGGATAAACTTCTCGTCCGATAGAAATGGTGTCAAAGTTAACATTCAAATCCGTGCCATCGTCATTCCACAGTTTAAAAACTCGATCGGAATTGTCGAAATATACAGCGACCGACGCGCGCGAGCCCTTGGGCAATGTCTTGGAGCCTTTAAATATCAAGTCCGCGCCAAGTTTTCCACGCATGCTCTTCATGGATTGCTCGCCGAGCACAAAGCGAAAGGCTTCTACCACATTTGATTTCCCCGAGCCGTTGGGACCCACGATGCAGACTATTTTGTTTCCGAATTCTAGCGGAGTTTTCTTGGAAAAAGATTTAAAGCCGTTTAGTTCTATGTGCTTGAGTCTCATAAAAGAAAGAAGAGTTAGTCCAGCCAATTTTTTATTTTTAATGCGTTTTGGGCGGCACTCTGTTCGGCCTCTTGCTTACTCTTGCCCTTGCCTTCGGCGACAAGTTCGCTTTCAAATAGGATACCCACGGTAAAATGTTTGTCATGGTCAGGACCTACTTCGTGAAGCACTTTGTAGGAAGGGGTGACCCCCACGAACTCCTGCGCTTTCTCCTGCACCAAGCTCTTGGCATCGCGCCAGAGCTTTTTGGAAACAATTTCTTCGGTCTTGGTGAGGAGAGTTCCAGAGACAAATTCATCTGCCTCGTCATATCCTTGGTCTAGAAAAAGCGCTCCGACATATGCTTCGTAAGTATTCGCCAGGATATACTGCCTGGCTTTACCTGTATCTTTAGCTTCGCCTTTGGAGAGCAAAAGAAATTCATTCATACCGATTTTGTCCGCCACTTCTGCAATGATGACTGCATTTACCAGCGCCGAACGGAGAGCTGTCAATTCCCCTTCATTGTGGGTGGGATACTTTTTATATAAAAAGTCGGTGACAATAAGCTCGAGCACTGCGTCGCCTAGAAACTCCAAGCGTTCGTTGTGAGAAAGCCCGGTATTACCGTTCTCATTGATAAAAGAGCGGTGAATAAAAGCTTGCTTGAGCAGATTTTTATCCTTAAAAGTTATTTTTGTTTTTTTCTCAAAACCTGAAAAATCTATTGTCTTGTTCATGGCGGTGTTATTTTTGTTTAGAAATAATTTCGACTGCTTTCCCAATAAGCGGAATAATGTCATTATAAATGCGAAGTTCCGGAATCTCCGATAATTGGAACCATTTGGCGCCGTCGAGCCCCCCCGAAGACTCTAAAGTAAGTTCGCGATATTCACTCTCGGCCAGAAAGTAAGAAACTTGTTTTAGGGTTTTGCCACGCTCGGGGTGCGTTGCCACATACTCATTCTCGCCCAATTTTTTAATAATTGTTATATCAAGGCCGATCTCTTCTTTGATTTCTCCTATAGTCCCAGTCTCCACATCTTCACCCTCTTCAATATGCCCCTTGGAAAGTGTCCAGTAACCAAAAACATCATGCACTAGGGCAAAATAAGTGATGCCATCCTTTTTCGCATAAACCAAAGCTCCCCCCAATTTTTCTTTCGGCAGTTTGGTAATGTCTACCGGTTCTTCTGTCTTTTTCTTTTTGCTGGTTTCTTCTTTGCCGGGCTCGCCTATTTCTTTATATACCGCCCCCAAAACTCCGTTTACAAATTTGCTGGAATTTTCTCCGCCAAAAGTCTTGGCGAGTTCTATGGCTTCATTAATCGCCACCTTCGGAGGCACTTGAGTGCGATCGCCGAAAAGGAGCTCGGTCAATCCTATTCGCAAAATATTTCTGTCCACTGCTGAGATTTTGTCTAGTGGCCAGTCCGGCGCCGCTTTTTCTATAATCTCGTCCACTACTTTTTGCTTTTTCAAAACTTGCTCAGTCAAAGCAAGTACAAAAACATCATCTTCAAGTCCGGGAGCGAATTCTTTTAAATTTCTATCTAAAACTTTTTTTATTTCTTGGTCATCCCAAGGAGCGCCACTGCGTCCAGCGGGAAAGAAATCCCACTCAAAGAGAGTCTGCAGAACTATTGATCTTGAAAGGTGCCTGTTTGCCATAATTAGTTTATAAAGTTATAAAGTTGAAAGTTATAAAGTTAATTCGGGTTTGCGTTTACTTTACGGACTTTATGAACTTGAAGAACTTTCTACTTGCTTTCTTCCGCCTTCTTCGCTTTTGCTTTCTTCTGTCCCGACGATTCTGATCGGGACTCCGATCCCCTCTGGCGTCGGAGCTTCTTTTCTGTCTTTTTTACTAAATCTAAAACTTTTTTACCGTTATAAAAACCGCAGGATGCGCAAACGATATGCCCCGGCTTCTTCGCTCCGCAATTTGAACACTTCATAAAATTGGCGCCCACCAGCGCGTGGTGTGAACGCCTGTTTGCTGTATGCGATTTTGTATGTCTCATTCGTACTACCATAATGAGTTCAATCTTAGCATATATTTTCTAAATTGCAAAAAAGCTATAAAAACGGAAAAATTTATGATAATATAGGTTTTATGGACAAAAGAGAGAAAAAGAGCGAAAAATTGCAAAATCAAAGGCACACTTTGGCGCACCTTTTGGCTTCCGCCGTGCTCGAGCTTTATCCGGACACCAAGACTACTATTGGTCCCTCGATAGATGACGGTTTTTATTATGATTTTGATTTTTCTTCCCCTATCGGAGACAATGACCTACGGAAGATTGAGAAGAAGATGCGAGAGAATTTAAAATCTTGGACAGAGTTTACGCATGAAGAAAAGACTGCCGAAGAAGCGAAAGAATATTTTAAAGACAACCTATACAAACTAGAATTAATAGATGAAGTAGAGCAAAGGCGATCCGCCGACGACAAGGCTTTGGCGGACAAGGAAAAAATTACATTTTATACCTGTGGCAATTTTACCGATTTGTGTCGAGGTGGACACGTGGAAAACCCGAAAAAAGAAATTGCACCAGATTCTTTCCAACTCGACCGCCTCGCCGGCGCTTATTGGCGCGGAGACGAAAAAAATAAAATGCTCACCCGTATTTACGGACTCGCGTTTGATACAAAAGAAGAGCTTTCGGCATACACAATACAGAGAGAAGAAGCTATAAAGAGGGACCACAAAAAGCTGGGTAGAGAATTAGATATTTTTTTATTTTCGGACTTAGTTGGTAGCGGTCTTCCTCTTTGGACCCCAAAAGGAACATTGATGCGAAATATACTCGACGATTTCGTTTGGAGCTTAAGAGCTAAATACGGCTATGAAAAAGTAGAAATTCCTCATATTACAAAAAAAGATTTATATATAACTAGCGGACATTGGGATAAATATGCGGATGATTTGTTTAGAATCACCACTAGGGAGGGGCACGAATTCGCGATGAAACCTATGAATTGCCCGCATCATACTCAAATCTACAATCGCAAACAATGGAGCTATAAAGAGTTACCTCAGCGTTATGCCAGCACTACTATGTGCTACCGCGATGAGCAATCTGGAGAACTTTCGGGACTTTCCCGCGCCAGAGCTTTTACCCAAGATGATGCTCATGTCTTCTGCAGAATCACAGATGCTAAAGAAGAAATCCAAAAAATTTGGAACATTGTTCATTCTTTTTATGACGCTTTCGGACTAGAACTAAAATTGAGATTGTCTCTCCGTGATCCAGCTATTCCGGAAAAATATTTGGGCAATAAAAATCATTGGGACAAAGCAGAGGCTGTGTTAAGAGAGATTGCAAAAGAAAATAAAATTGAATATTTTGAGGCCATAGGTGAAGCGGCTTTTTATGCCCCCAAACTCGACTTTATGGCAAAAGATTCCATAGGTAGAGAATGGCAAGTAGCGACTATTCAGCTCGATGTAAATATGCCCGAGCGTTTTGATTTGTATTGTATAAATGAGCGTGGTGAACAAGAACGCATTGTGATGATTCACGCCGCTATCATGGGCTCTATTGAAAGATTTTTGTCTATAATAATTGAGCACTACGCGGGCGCCTTCCCTACTTGGCTCGCGCCAGTGCAAGTATCTATCGTGCCTGTGCGGGAAAATCATATTGAAGAAGCGCAAAAAGTTTATAATACATTAAAAGAAAATGACATCCGCGTAGAGCTAGAAGATGGTGACGAATCCCTCGGCAAGCGTATCAATCACGCCAAAGCTCAAAAAATTCCTTACGTCGTAGTCCTAGGCGACAAAGAAGTCTCTTCCGGTACGCTCACCATCGAAGGCCGAGAATCTAAAACAGAAATGAGCGCTGAGGACTTTCTCGCAAAATTAAAAGAGGAAATAAAAGAGAAAAAATAATGGGAGAAAAATACGAAAAATTAGTACGGGACAAAGTTGTTGAAATCCTTAAAGAAAAAGGAATTCCTTATGAGGAAAGAACTGCAACACCTGAGGAAAAAAGTGAAGTTGCTTTTAGAAAATTAACGGAAGAGGTTGCTGAATTTTTGGAAGCTAAAAATTTGGAAGAGTTAGCTGATGTAGACCAAGCACTAGACTTAAAAAAAAGTCTGCCGGAATTTAAGGGTTGGGAAGAAATGAAAGCTAAAAAACTTGCCGAAAAGGGTGGTTTCGAAAAAATGACAATTCTAAAAGGAGAGAAATAGCCTATATATCAATCTCTGCAAGTTTATTTTTAATAAGTACTTGAAGTTCTTCGTTTGGCTTCGTAAACATAAATTATATTTTCTTTGGAGATAATTTCATAAAAAATCCTATAATTACCCACACGCTTTCGCCAAGAATTTTCTTCTCCTTTCATTTTTTGGATATCACCAAAGAAAGGATTTGTAGGTATTTTCTTTATAGCCTCAAAAATACGTCGAGCATCTGTCTTTGGAACTTTCGCGCAAAATTTATATACAGAATAATCAATTTGTAAAACCCAATTTATTTTTGAACTCATTGAGGGTTAAATAATTTCCTTTTTTTCTATTTAATTCTGCTCTTTTCAGGGCTTTCTTTTCTGCTAGTGTTGGGATAAATTCTTTTATTTTTTTGAACTCTAAAAAAGACTCATACTCCCTCTTAGGTACGAGAACTAAATCCCCCATTTTAGCCAAACTCTTTGGAATTACTACATTATAAGTATTCATATATCTATAATAACATGGCTAATTTTATATATCAATCTCTGCTAATTTTGCATTAGATTGGATGAAAGATTTACGCGGAGGGACTTCGCTCCCCATGAGGATGTCAAAGACTTTGTTGGCTTCTTCGGCGTCTTCTATGTTTACTTTCTTCAGCAAACGATTGTTTGGATCCATGGTGGTTTCCCAGAGTTCTTCCGGGTTCATTTCTCCGAGACCCTTGAAACGTTGGATGTGGAACTTGGTAGGTTTTAGATTTGAGTTTTTAGTTTCTAGTTCAGACTCACCTTCTCCTTCGGCAGGCTCAGGACTTTCGGCTTCCTGAATTTCTACAACATCACTACTTTTCCCCACGATTTTTAATTTTTCTTCGTCATTGTATGCATAATGAATTTCTTTACCTCTTTTTATTTTATAAAGTGGCGGTTGCGCGATATAGATATACCCAGCGTCGATTACTTCTCGGAAATATCTGTAAAACAAAGTAAGCAAAAGCGTGCGAATGTGGGACCCGTCCACGTCGGCATCGGTCGCAATAATTATTTTATGATAACGCATTTTAGAAATATCAAAAGTGTCCCCTATGGATGTCCCCATAGCAATCACTAGTGCTCGCACTTCTTTGCTCGCGAGCATCTTGTCTATGCGCGCTCTCTCAACATTTAGAATTTTTCCGCGGAGTGGCAATATCGCCTGGGTTCTTCGGTCGCGTCCTTGTTTCGCACTTCCTCCGGCCGAATCTCCCTCAACGAGAAATAGCTCTGACTCTTCGGCGCTCTTGGATTGGCAGTCGGCGAGCTTTCCTGGGAGAGTCATGCCTTCAAGCGCTCCTTTGCGAAGAATGGAGTCCTTGGCGGCTTTGGCGGCCTTGCGAGCTTTGAGTGCGAGAATAGATTTGTTTATGATAGATTTTGCATCGTCTGGATTCTCTTCTAGAAAAGCAGAAAAGGCATCACCAAAAACAGTCGCCACCGCGCCCTGCGCTTCCATGCTACCTAATTTTGCTTTGGTCTGTCCTTCAAATTGAATCTCGCGAAGTTTGACAGAAATAACCGCAGTAAGACCTTCTAAAACATCATCACCCGTAAATCCGCCCTCGGATTCTTTCATCATCTCATTTTTCTTGCAGTAGGTGTTGAGTGTGCGAGTGAGCGCGGTTTTAAAACCGGTTATGTGCGTTCCGCCTTCTTTGGTATGGATGTTGTTTGCAAAAGGAGTGATGCGGTCCACAATGTCGTCCACGTATTGAAGCGCAATCTCCACCCCCACTCCATCCAATTCTTTTTCAACATAAAAAATATTTTCCTGAATCGGTTTTTGAAATTGATTGTGATACTTTACCAAAGATACCAACCCGCCTTCAAAATAATAAGTGACGGATGGAAGTTCAAGCCCTAGTTCTCTGAAATAAAAAACATCTTCATACTTGGAAGCCTTGCTTCCAAGTGGAAGCAAGGCTTCCTGACCCCGTGCGTCAATAATTGAAATCCGAAGTCCTTTTACAAGGTATGCTTGCTGGCGGAGGTGGTTTGCGATAGTTCCCCAATCAAACTTTATGTCGCCGAAAATTTCTTTATCCGGTTCAAAGACGATGATAGTGCCGTGAAGCTTAGACACGCCGATTTTTTTCACTGCGCTTTTCTTTTTGCCTCGGGAATATTCTTGTGCGTATTTTCCGCCGTCACGGTGCACTTCGGCTCGGCAATAAATAGAAAGCGCGTTCACTACGGAGGCGCCTACACCGTGTAGCCCCGAAGAAACTTTATACCCTTCCCCGCCGAATTTTCCGCCGGCGTGGAGCGTAGTCATCACGGTTTCCAGCGCGGAGACTTTAGTTTTTTTATGAATATCCACCGGAACACCTCGGCCGTTATCCGCAATGCGGATTTGGTTATCAGGAAGCATCACAACTTCAATTGTGTCGCAAAATCCGCCCATGGCTTCATCGCGAGAATTGTCAAAAATCTCCCACACTAAATGGTGCAACCCATCCGGACCAGTAGTCCCAATATACATACCCGGGCGCCTCCTGACGGGCTCTAAACCTTCAAGGACGGAGATCTGCTCCGCCCCGTAACTTGATTTCTTGTCTTTTTCTTTAGCCATTTACCCATAAAGTATAGCAATTTTAACCCGGCTTCGCAAGTCTTTTTTAGCGGAAAAACCTTGATTTTTTAACCTTTTTTCTCTACACTAGATAGATGTCAAACTATGTTATAACCTCCTCGGAAGAAGAGAAATTATTAAAGGATTTGGAGCCTAAAACTGACGCTCATTCTATGCGCCTAAAGCGCTATTTCTCAATGCCAGATCTTTCCCGTACAGATGGAAGTCCGCTGTATGAAATTGTAAAAAGAGCCAAAGAAGTACCATCACTTTCAGATTTTGACGACATCAAAGTACCCGAAATTGTACCGACAAATATTCTTTTTGATTTATTCAATATGGGATCGGATCATCCGGCGCGTAGCCCGTCGGACACTTACTACGTGGATAAGAAAAATGTCCTTCGCACTCACGATACGGTTTTTTGGTATTACTATCTCAACCATCCGGAAATAAAAAAAAGAATTGCAAACAAGGAAACCTTAGGCGCAGTTTGTTATGGAAAAGTTTACCGCAAAGACGAAATAGATCGTCGGCATATGAACGTCTTTCACCAGTTCGGTGGGTGGTTGATAGGACCGGACGATAAAGAAAAAATTACGCCCGAAGATTTAAAAAATACTCTAAAAGAAATAGCTGTAAATATTTTTGGTAAGGTAAATTTAAGATTCAACGACGATGATTTTCCATATACCGACCCATCATTTGAAATGGAAGCGGAGATAAATGGTGAATGGATTGAAATGCTCGGTTGCGGAATGGTGCGAAAGAATGTACTAAAAGATTTAGGGCTCGAGGGCTACCATGGTTGGGCTTTCGGGTTTGGACTCGAGCGTCTGGCTATTGCTTCTATGGAGCTTCCGGACATTCGATTACTTTGGTCAGAGGACCCACGAGTGACAAGTCAGCTAAAACTCGGTCATAAATTTGAAGAAGTCTCCAAATACCCGCCGGCGCTTCGCGATATTTCTTTTGTAGTGAAAAACGATTTTATCCCGAACGATTATTTTGACTTTGTGCGCGAACTCGCGCCGGGGTTAGTGGAAGAAGTGTCGCTCATAGATAAATATGAAAATGCGGAAAAATTCGGCGCGGATAAAATAAGCTATGCCTACCGAGTGACCTACCGCTCGCTCGACAAAACCTTAACGAGCGAAGAAGTAGACACTCTGCATAAGCGCCTTGAGACCGAAACTGCCCAAGACTTCGGCGCAACGATTCGCTAGAATTTTCCTATGCCGCTATCCTCATGCTATTGTTTTGGTCAATACCTGTTGTGCCAAGAGTTGGCTTTTTTGAAATTCTATACCTAATTTTTTCATAAAGATCAGCTATCTTTTGCGTAACTAGAGAAGCTTTTGTCATCGGTGAAACTTTTGCTTCCCTAAGCTCTTCTTCAATTTGAAGTTGGTATAATTTAATACTGCTCGCGATGAAAGATATATCAAACAATTCATTATTTACTCCGAGTTTCTCATCAAGGGCTATTTGTCTTATATAATTAGAATTTTTAGGATCAGTAAGGTCAATGCCTGGAAAAGAAATCTTGTCTTTGAGTTGAGGACTTGAAATAATTGCAGATATTTTTTCCTTATACTGTTTTTCAAGATCTATGATAATAGAAGACCTGCCTTCAATAGTTGACGAGACTTTTTGTTTATAATCTGTTTTTGAAGTTTCATCCTCTCTTTTTTTAATATCATTCCATTGAGCATCAGTATATCCATCTAATTTTTCTTCAGGTAAAGATTTGCTTTGAAAATAGCGATTTACCCAATCTATTGCGTATTGCTTACTTTTGTTCTTTATTTCTGAATTCTCTTGTGAAATAGCAAGAGCTTCATTTGATAGTTCGCCACCTTTAAGCAAAACTTTTAGTTTTTCTTCCGATTCTTTTTTTATTGATTCTAAAGAAGCATTGTCGACATTTCCTTTTTCTATGTTAGTGAATTGCATATTTTATTTAAGTTAATTTACTAATGAGTTTATTATATCAAATCTACCTCAACCGGACTAATTTTGCGTCCGTGCCGAGAAAGGACGCACCCGCCTGGACAAAAGGCTTGGCCACCACCCTCTTCTAGACACTTATTACACGCGATAAAATGCCGATGGCAGACAGGATTTGCGCAGTTCACGTAGTTCTCTGACATATTTCCACAAGAATCGCACTTGCCCACTACTTCACGTTTCGGGTCGTCGGTATAAAATGATTGCGTCACTCTACCATCAAAAACATAGAGCTTACCTTTGAAGTCTTCATTCGGATAGCGTTCCATGTATGAAACAATTCCGCCATCTAGTTGATACACATCGGTAAACCCCTGCGAAATTAAAAATCCACTCGCTTTCTCACAGCGCACTCCGCCGGTACAAACCGTGAGCACAGTTTTATTTTTCAAATGTGCGATTTGTTCTACCACGCGCGGTAAATCTCTAAAATTTTCAATGGGAGGCAAAATAGAACTTTCAAAATAACCCACTTTATGCTCGTAGACGTTTCGCATATCCACAATATAAAATTCCTTTGGCTCGCCGAAGCCTTGGGCGGAGGCAGCTTTGTTTTCCAAAATCCATTCGTGTAATTCTTCCGGTTTCAAATGCACACCAGTAATTTCGTTCGGATCAATATCGCATGTGCCCAAATGAAGCGACACAATTTCTTTCCGCGCTTTGACCGAGAGTTTCGGAAAAGCATTCCCCGTGCCCACGCTTTTCTTCCAGTGAATATTTTGGAATCTTTTATCTTTAACCATCTCCTCAATATACTTTTCTGTATTTTCTACCGTGCCCTCAACTGTGCCGTTTATCCCCTCACTCGCCACAATAATCCGCCCCTTCAAATCTAGTCTTTCACAGAGCGCAAACTGCAAATCTCGCTCCTTTTGTGAATCCTCTAGGTGCACATATTTGTAGTAAAGCAAAATCTGATACATATGGAAAAATATACCGCTTAAGTTGTAAACTTGCAATATATTTAAATAAGGTGTATATATGTCTTAACATACGTTCGTCGATTATTTCAAGAAACGAATGTTTCAACATCCCACAAGGTGGGACGCCCTGTTGGTAATTTGGTAATTCAGAACCAGAATTACCCCAGGAAAAACACCCCCTGCAAACTAATATCAGACACACATGATTATTAGCTCTGTAGGGGCTTTTTTATTTATATATCTCCGCCATCTTATGATTGTTAATTTTCCTGCGATAGCAGGAAGTTTAACAATTATTTTACCCACAACAAAAAATTAACTCTAGTCTATCTGTCTATCTTTTTCTTGTTTCAAATCCTTTTGCCAGTTTAAAGGTCTGGATATTGTCTTTGATCTTTATACGCTTGATGTAATCTAAAAAATCCCGCGGCAGTGGCGAGGGTCCAACCCAGACGCTCTTTTGAATCATCACAAAGCCAAACTTTTTCAAATGCCAGCGAAACCATTCCCTCTCCGCCTTCTTCTCTTCCGGAATATCATACATCAATAATAAATTCTTCGGCGCCTCTTTATCAAACTTATTTGAAAATTGTTTTAAAGAATCTATTTTTCTTTCAATATATTTTCTTCCTTTGGGGGTAATCCGTAAAAAATCATTTTGCTCGTCAACAAATCCATTTTTATACATATAAAATAAAGTCCCTCGCAGAGACCCCTTGGAATAGTCCTTGAATTTTGGAATACCGAAAAGGTTAGTTGAAACCCCTTTGTATCTCAGTGTGGTTTTACTTAATTCTTCTAAGATGTTATAAATCAACCCCATATAAATATTATATCAAAATGTTAAATTCTCTGCTATCGCTAAGTATTTAACATTTAATTGTATTTATTTAATTGCTATATTACTCTAAAAGTATTCATAACCCGAAAGTCTTATTTGCAAGAATTATTTATATATCTCCGCCATTTTGCAGTATTCGCAGATAGCGTTTGCTTTGCCGTAAGAGTTAAAGTGACACTCGCGGGTGACCCACTCGCCCGAGTTTAGAAACCTAGAATAGTCCTCGATATCTCGCACTAATAAATCTATCTCTTCTTCGGTCATGGGTGCGCGGTAAAATCTTTCCCTTTCATCTTTAGCTTCGAGAAATTCCAAAATTCCTTCCTCCACTTTTACCCGCCACTTGGGACTAGTCTTCAAAAGATAAGCATACATCGCGAGTTGGCGCATCAAGTTTGAGAGCCGACCCTCGTCGTCTATTTTTTCAATATCGTTTTTTTTCTTCGGGCTTCCAGTTTTAAAATCGGTCACCCGCACTGTTTTGGCGGAAATATTTTCTACCAGATCTAACCGTCCATAAATTGATAGGTGCGGAAACCTGTCGTCTTTAACCGATACGCTTTGTTCATTTTTATAATCCCGCGCCAAATTCGGAAAGCTGTTTTTTACCCACTTGGCAACTATCTTCTCTGCCTCCTTGTCGCCCAAGACCAGTTCCAATATTTCACCCTCTTTTAATCCTCCTCTCTTTTGTAATATTTTATCTATAGCTTTGTGCACTATATCGCCCAGTTCCAAACTACGCGATTTAGGCTCGGGCAATTGCAAAAAATTTCGGAAATACCATTTCCACGGGCATTCGAAAAAATTATTGAGGAGCGAGACGGAAACTTTCCTATCTTCATAATCTTTTTTGACTATCTCTACTAATTCTTTGAGGGTGGTACTCTCTTTTTCTTTCTTACCCTTGTGAGAACTTCCAGCATAGGATTTCGGATCAAGGGCTAGAATTTTTTTCTCGGTCTCGCTCGCAGACTGTTTTTCAAAATGGTCGTCCAAATCCGCGACAATCTGGGAGAGCTCTTGGTTTGCGCCAGTATATGAAGACAGAGCATAAGAAATTGTGCAAAATCTTTTTGCCCGAGTAATAGCCACATAGAGTTGGCGTTTCAGCACTTCAACGTCTTTCTTTTCAACTTTTTCTTTTATACTCTCGGGAAGTGTAAACCCGCCCCGCCTGCCCCCCGAAAATGACCGCTCATCCATGTGCGCAATCCAGACATAATCAAACTCAAGCCCTTTGGAGCCGTGAAGAGTGAGCACTTTGATACCTTCGTCTTTACCAAAGACAGCAAGCGGAATGCTCTCCCCGTATTCTTCCAGTCTTTCAATAAAAGAAATAAAATCTTTGAGGTTAAGCTTGGAATCCTTTTCTATTTGTGCGAGCGCGAGGTGGAGAATTGTGCGCACCACTTCTATCCGCACCACTAGATCTTCGTGACTCTTGGCATCATGCAGTAGTAAATCACTACCAACTTTTTGAATAAAAGAATAGAGACTCATGGAATTTCTCGCGGTGAGCCAAGAGTGGAGTTTCTCAATCCATTTATTGGTAGCGCTACTTTCGCTAAATAAATCATTTTTCTCGGCTACAACATCAAGTAAGGAAAAATCGCGCATGTTCTGCTCTCGTAAAAATTTATGGGCGGATAACGGCGGAATATCCGAAACCCCATCAAACAAAGATTCGCCCAGCGCCACGCCGTCTTCGGGATGCGCTAATATTTTTAAAACTCGCAGAAGTGATAATGCTTCCGGGGAGTCAAAAAAGTCTTGAGCCTCGCCACTAGACACTGGAAGTCCCATGTCCTTGAGGATTGTGATTACGCTACGAACTTGGCGATTTTTTGGCACGAGAATTGCTATCTCGTTTGGGTCTATGGTTTTACTTTGCTCACCACCTTCTGTCTTATTTTTTTTCAAAAGCTCTTTGATTTCAAGTCCGCAGGCAATAATCTCATCGCGTGGGTAGCTCGCTTCCACTAAACGAAGAGGATGACTTCCTTCGCGATTGCTCTTTAATTTCTCGGCAGTCAAAGAACTCTGCAAAAGAGAGTGAGAGGCATCTAAGATTTTGCCCGTGGAGCGATAATTCTCAACGAGGGTAATTAATTTTGCTTTGCCGAAAGTGTTTTTAAAATTCTCAAAATACTCTAATGACGCTCCGCCAAAGCCATAAATAAGCTGGCGATCATCCCCCACCACAAAGATGTTTGGCTTTTCCACCTTACTCCAAACCAAAGACAGAAATTCATTTTGCACTCCGGAAGAATCCTGATGCTCATCTATGAGCACATATAAAAATTCTTCTTTGATTTCAACTCTCGCTGTTTCAGACTCCTCCATTATCTTTACTAGATTCTCCAGCACGTCATCATAGTCCAGCACCCCGCTCTCAATTTTTTCTTTTTCATAAAATTCGTAAAACTGCACCGCTTCCCGCGAGCGAGCGAGCCCCTCTATTTTTGTCTCCACTTCTTTTTTAAGCTCCCCCTTCCGTGCTCCGCGCGAAGAAATACTGTCCGGATTATTTTCAAGCTCGCTTATTTCTTTTTCAATTTCTTTGGCAAAATTCTCCGGTGTTATACGCTCGCGTTTCAAAAGTGAAATTAAATTTTTCAAATCACTGAAATATCTCGCCGTATCGGCGCGAGGACGAAGGTATTCCCAAGGGTGACCGTGTAAGATTCTGTCGCAAAGTAGAATAGAGTCTTTTTCATCCAAGAGTTTCGGCTCCCTCTCCATCCCAAGCACGCGGTAATATTTCTCTATCATCTCCATGCCGAAACTATGAAAAGTGGCGATTTTCACCTTGCTTGCCTCCACCCCGATATATTTACGCAAGCGCTCGCGCATAGCACGGACGGCGCTATTGGTAAAAGTAAGGCAAAGTATGTCATCAGCTTTGGTGTCTGTCTCCTTTAAAATATTCCCAATCCTCAGAGCCAGTACTTGGGTCTTGCCTGTGCCCGGCCCGGCGACCACCATCACGGGCCCTTCAACAGTATCCACCGCCTCCTTTTGGGCTTGGTTTAATTTTTTATATTCTTCGTCAAATTTTTGCATAGAATTTTTAAGTTAGCTTAAGCTCTACTTTAGATTTCCAAAAGAAATAACCAATGATAATGAAAGTAGAAAGCGGAGAAACATATTCCGGAATATTAAAACCAAAACTATGAAGCACCATCACTATACCCAAAACAAGAATAGAATACATAGCGCCATTTTTGAGATATACATATTTCTTTATATTTTCTATATTACGAATGGTAAGCTCGCGTACCAAAACTGCACCGAAACCATTACCGAGCAAGATTAACGGCACTGATAAAGTAAAAGCAAAAGCACCCAAAACGCCGTCAATAGAAAAAGTAGTATCAATAATTTCCAAGAAAAAAAGTTTTGATAAGTCAGACTGCGCGCTCCCTAAAAGTTTGCGCTCTTGCGCTTCCGCATTTTGTTTGAAACCGTGGGTTATAAAAAACAGCGAAGAGCCCACCACTGCGCCGAGCGCCATTTCTCCGGAGTGTTTGAGAGCGAGCCAAGTGATAACTGTAAGCAGTATTGACACAACCGCGTAAAACCACACTCCTTTCGCCATAAAAAATCTCTCTGGCCGAGGAAGCCCCAATTTTTTATCTTCTAAGAAAAGCCAATGCAAAAACAAAAACAAAAGAAATACTCCGCCGGCAACGAGAAGTATCGGTGCAGACCGCTCGATAGATTCATGCACCACTGGGTCAGAAGACCAAGCAGCCGAGAGCACCTGTCCGACGGATAGCGTTGAATTGAAAGCCCAAATTATTAAAAACGGTAAAAGTCCGCGTACTAAAAAAACAGCAATAAATATGCCCCAAGTGAGGAACCACCTGCGAGCGCGTTTGCCCATTGTGGAGAGCACTTCGGCGTTGATAATCGCGTTATCAACAGAGGAAACCGCCTCAAAAAGGGTAAGTCCCAGTATCGTAAAAATAGCCGCAAGCATTTATATATTTTAGCGTATTTTCCTCAATTTGCCCACTTTTGTCCGCTTGATAGAAAATGCGAGCGCGGGAATGGATATTTTTTCGCCAAGGAAATTTGCAATACTGCGCACATAGGTGCCACCCGAGCATTTGATTTTGAATTTGGCGATATAGAAAAATTCTTTTTTGTTTTTTAAATTTTTCTGCCAAATTTTTAGAATTTCTTTTTGACGAAAATCGCCACGAACTTTGGCAACCCTGCGTTCAATATTTTCCAAAAGTTTCTTATTAGAAATTTTCCTAATTTTTAAAAATTTTAAATTCTTTACATTCACCACCCTCTCAGGCGCTCCTGCCTGCGCAGGCAGGTCCACTCCCTCCCGCGCATAAGCAAAGAGCGGTTTGCCTGCTACCGTCTTTGACGAAAACATCGGATATTTCTGCACAAACTTGCCGGTAAAAAATTTCAAATTCTTTCTTATCTTTTGCTCTAACTCTGACACCCTTACAAACTCCAGTTTGTAAGGGTGTTGTTTGGGTTGTATTTTGCCGAGAATATCGTACGTGTCCGTGGCAAATCCAAAGAGAATTTCAAATTCGTATTCTTTGCCTAGGGCTAAATATTTTTCTTTCTTTTTACATTCCTCCCCCGTCAAAATCAATAATAACCCCGACGCCATCGGGTCCAGTCGCCCAGCATAGGTCATCGGCATATTTTTGTATTCCTTATGTCTACTCCGAAAACCCTCCAACGCTTCAAGTGGAGTCTCCCCTTCTTTTTTATTAAGTAGAATTATTTTTTTCATCTGCGGAGGCGGAGAGATTCGGACTCTCGAGAGCTTTCACCCTACACGCTTTCCAAGCGTGAGCACTAGACCGCTATGCGACGCCTCCGTTTATTAATTTCTTAAAAGCTTCCCCTCCTTTATAATCTTTTATTTGCTTTTCACGCAACCAAGCTGATTTCTTATCTTCGAACTGTTCGTTATGAACTACTTTCCAAGGAATACCAACCTTTGTTGATTTATTCCTACCAGAGTTGTGACTTTTTATCCTCTGGTTTAAGTCTGAAGTATATCCTATATAATACTTATTATTACTTCCACTTCTTAATATGTAAACGTAATACATAATTTGTATTCAGCGACCCACCGCTTACAGCGGGGTCCCGCCTACGGCGGTGAGCCTCCGTAGTATTTAATCTACATTATTATATGGGTAAGGCAACCCCAGCACAAATTTTGCGAGGTTATTTAATGGCAAAGCGCTTCGCGCATAAGGGATGGCCTATTCGGCCCCGCACTTTGCAAGACAAATGGTAATGATTTTGATAAAATAAATGTATAGGCGAAATTATTAGCAAAATTTAAGCGGGGTGCTCATAAATCATAGTCGCTCCGCTCCTTGATTACATGGCAAAAACAAATTATGTAGATGGGTTTGTATTAGTAGTTCCTAAGAAAAAGTTTGCGGAGTATAAGAAGATGGCGCAAGAGGCCAGCAAAATGTGGAAAAAATTCGGCGCACTTGATTATAAAGAGTGCGTGATAGAAGACACAAAACCTCCGATGGTAACTTTTACTTTCCCGAAAATGATAAAAGCCAAGCCCGGCGAGCAAGTTTGGTTCTCCTACATTGAATACAAATCCCGGGCGCATAGAGATCAAGTAAACAAAAAAGTGATGGCGTTGATGGACAAAGAAAAGGATAAATACAAAAACATGCAAATGCCTTTTGATATGAAACGCATGGCTTACGGCGGTTTCAAAGTCGTCGTCGACGCCTAAAAATTTTCTGCTATACTCTCACTATCCTGCTTGGAAACGTGGCTGAGCGGTTGAAGGCACTGGTTTCGAAAACCAGCATCGGGGCAACTCGATCGAGAGTTCAAATCTCTCCGTTTCCGCCCGAGCTCTAGAGTTAGCTCTAGAGCTAAATACGTAATTACTTGCCTGTCATCTTCAAAAATTCGTCTTCAGTTATAATTTTTACCCCTAACTTCTGCGCGTCTTTGAGTTTAGAGCCAGGGTCTTCGCCTGCTATGACATAAGAGGTTTTAGTAGATACCGAACCAGAAACCTTACCGCCGGCGTTGATGATTTTTTCTTTCGCTGTTTCGCGAGACATTTGAGAAAGTGTGCCGGTTAGCACAAAAGTAAGACCATTAAATTTCCCGCCTTTGATTTTTTCCCCTTTCAAAACTTGCACTCCGTTCTTCTCCAATTTTTTTATGAAAGCTAAATTATTTTTATCCTCAAAAAATGCATATAGACTTTCAGCAACTTTTGGGCCCACATTTTCCAATTCATTTAATTCTTCCGGTGTGGCATTGATTATTTTATCTAGGGTATGAAAATGATTCGCCAAATCCCGCGCCGTCTCCTCGCCCACATGGAGAATCCCAAGTGCCCAGAGAAATTTTTGAAGTGGCACTTTCTTTTTTAGATTAATTTCGTTGACTATATTCTCCGCAGATTTCTCGCCGAATCTCTCTAAAGACGCGATATCGCCTTTGTCTAGAGTAAAAATATCCGCTACGTCCGTTATCAGCCCCTCGTCTTTGAACCGGCGCAAAACTTTCGGCCCAAGCTCGTAAATATCAAAAACAGAGACGAAATGTTCCATAAATCTCTCATTTTTTGCTGGACATTTTTTGTTGGTACAATAATAGGCGACAGATAGCGAAGCCGATGAAGAATTCTCGAGTGTCTGGTTGAGCCCGCTCTTTTTTAAATATACTGTGCGGGCGACCCGAGGACCGAGAGAATTTTTTATCGGCGAAGCTTCCATATATCTTTTCTCCACCCTCCCACCACACACCGGGCAATGGGCCGGCATTTTAAATTTCTTTTCTTTGCCGGTACGAAGTTTCGGAAGCGCTTCTACCACTTTCGGAATCACGTCCCCGGCTTTCTCTATTACGATAGTATCCCCGATTTTTATGCCCAAACGCTCGATTTGATCCAGATTGTGAAGAGTAGCTTTGGAAACGGTAGAGCCCGCGACCAAAGTTGGCTCAAAAATGCCAAGCGGGGTGAGCACGCCGGTGCGCCCTACGTTCACGATGATATTTTTTAAAATAGTCGTCGCTCTTTCGGCCGGGTACTTAAAAGCCGACATATATCGCGGGGCTTTGCCCACCACACCCAAAACTTCCTGCATCTTAAGGTCGTTCACCGATATCACTACACCATCAGTGCCATAAGGAAACCTCTCGCGTGCTTTTTCAAACTTTTTTATAAAAGCGATTACTCCGTCTAGATTTTTTGATATCACTTCGTGCTCGGTCATGGGAAAACCTAGACCACGTAAAATATCATGCTCTGCTGAATGGAATTTCGGATTTAACTCATCTGACGAGTCGGCGATATCGTAGGCGAAAAAATCCAAGTGTCTTTCTTTTACCAAATGGGGGTCAAGCTGACGCAAGCCCCCGGCAGTTGCGTTTCTGGTATTGGCAAAAAGTGGTTTACCTTCGCGTTTGTTTCTTTGGTTTAATTTTATAAGAGTAGTCTTCGCCATGACTACTTCCCCGCGAACTTCTAAATGCTTTGGGATTACAAGGTCGAACCTTGTAGAATTCTTAAGGTTAGACCTTAAAGAAAGTGGAATAGTATTGACCATTTTTAAATTCTCCGTAATATCCTCCCCGATTGAACCGTCCCCACGCGTGGCGCCTTTAACAAAATTTCCATTTTCATAAATCAAAGACACCGCCAGTCCGTCAAATTTCACTTCGCAAAAATACTCCAACTTGGGAGCTAAGCTTCCAAGTAGTTTTTTGATGCGTTTTTCCCAGTCAGAAAGCTCCTCCTCGTTGAAGACATCATTTAAAGAGAGCATCCGCACTTTGTGAGTCACTTTTTCAAATTTTTCCAAAGGTCTTCCGCCCACTCTATTCTCCGGAGCATTCGGGTCGTTAAATTCCGGATACTTTGCGACAAGTGCCCGAAGCTCGCGAGTAAGCGAATCATACACATCGTCCGAGACTCCGGGATCGTCTGCCACATGGTAGCGTTCGCGCAGGCGCGCGATTTCCGCCCGCAATTTCAAAATTCTTTCTTTTGCCTTATTCTCTTCAGCACTTGTCATGCTTAATAGTTTACCTCAATTACGCGTTCTACGCGATTGGGTTCATTGGTATCGCAATCTGCGTTCCCACCGGTGCTATATCCCCGAGAAATAATTCTCGTACTAAAATTTGGACTGGTGCCATTTTTTTCAACTGTAACTATAACGCAAGATCGCCCTGAAGTCCCCAAGCTCAAAAGAGTAAACTCCCAAGGAGGAGGTTGCGGAGAGCCTTGACCGTTATTTAGATTCACTCCACCAGAATTTGCTGCGCAAGGAGTGTAAACTTGTATTCCGGGATAGCCAAAAGCAAAGACCAGACCATTTGAATCTCCCGCAAAAATACGGTTTAGATCATAATACAGTGCGCATTCCGCGCCTACATCTGCGGCATAAAAGGCATCGTTGGTAGCTTGAGCGGAAGTGCTGAAGGTAAGTTCTCTAAAGGTGATGTTGGAAACGCCAAGGGAGATAGCGAGGATAATTGCCGATAGAATGACAGCAAAAAGAAGCACGAATCCCTCTCTTTTTTTTGTTTTTAGGAAAATATTTTTCATGATGTTTCTATTATATTGACGGCATCCAATCGAAAAGATAGCTGGAGAAAGATACTTTATAATCGTTCGTCCCGCGGAACCAGTGCACTGTGGAGGTAATTTTCTTTTCTTTTTGGTTTACATCTTCTACTAGAATAACTCGCGCAAAGCCGGAGCCGACATTGCCGACATCCTGATCATAACTATAACCGTCCCCTTCGCTATAATTGAGCTCTTGGCACGGAAATCCGCCCGACGGAGTGCAGTCGTATATTTCAATCTCTGTAATTGGCGGAACAAGAGAATTTTGATCGTAAAGATAGCAACCACTCCCTCCTGCCGAAGCTCCCGCTCCACAATTCACAATAGCAGTTTGAAAATCCGTCCAACCAGTATCGCCTCCGTAGAGCACATAAGTATCTCGCAAACTGCGCATAAGCTCTATCCCTTCTTGGGCGAGATAAGAAGCGACTAATTTGTTTTTGGAATGATTGGCATCCGATATGCCTCCGCCCAAGACCACCAGCATCACAAGAACCGACAGGGTAAAAATAGAAATCGCGACAAGCGTTTCTACTAGGGTAAACCCGGTAGTTATCTCTCTATTTATTTGTTTAAAATGTTTTTTCATTTTTAAGGCGCGTTTTCAACATCTATCAACCTCTGCGAGACTGTAGTTTGAAGTGAAAATGGTGTTATAATGTCTTTATATTTTATCTCACCAATAAGATGTATTTTTATTAAGGGTTGCTGGAAATCTCCGTCAATCGGCGGTTTTGCACCAATAACCTCAAAACCAGAACTGTCCTTGATTGTTATCTCTTCCAAATTCATCTGCACGAAAGTAAGCCCGCCGTTGGTTGATTTTTCAATATTGTATTTTGTGGGGTTTACACTATCTTGCCATATCCTATATACCCATTGGTCATTTGTAGCATCCTCTGCCCCATCTCCATGCGCTTCCTCAAAAACTATCACTCCCCCGTCAAAGCAATCGAGAGGATCATCTAAACTGTCGCTCTGTGGATCTTGGCTATCGATCCAAATTTCCGTGTCATAACATCTATAATTATACCCGGTGCGCAGATTGCGCGACATGTCTTCCATAATAAAAGATAGATTGTCCATGATGGAACGCTGGTCTTCTGTCTTGTTGTGCACTAGGTTCGCATTGAGAAGAGCCCCAGTGCCAAAAACCACTATAATCACAAAAAGACCGATGGATATCATAGTTTCTATGATAGTAAACCCAGTAGTGAGTTTTGGCGAAGCGCTTTTAGCGCGCAATTCTATTGCATCGCCAAAATCTACTAACTGGGTAAACCCTTTGTTTAATTTTTTGTTTGCTTTCTCCATTTTAATTTAATTGAATCCTGCCGGAAGGATAAACTTTTATCAGAGAGCTGGTGCCTTGAGGAGAAGAAATGGTAATTTGCAGAAAATCTATAATTGTAGTGCCGTCTGCAATTTGGGCGCATATAGAATCACCGGTACACCTAAGAGTCGCCCCGGAATCCGGTCTGGTGAAAGTTATGTGAGCCTCACTTATTTCTGTAGCTGTAGCTCCTATAAAAATACTAATATCGCTCACAAAGTTGCCCTTGGTGATGGTTATGGTTTCTAGGCATTCAACACTGTTGCCAGGATCATTACTTGGACAAGGGATGTAAGGACCGTCAAACACTTTACCTTGATCTAGGTCTGCAAAATAAAGAAATGCGCTTGGACTATCTGAAGTAAATAACAGCCCATAGGAAGGCTTCCAAGGATCTGCGCTAGGCATACTTAAGACAGGTAATTTGCCGGTAGTTGACTCCTTCTGCGCCTGCACAAATTTGAGCGCAATGTCGTTCGCCAGGTTTTTGATATCCACTTTTATCTGAAATTCTTTATAGCTGAAAAGTCCAATAGCAGACATTATGGAGAAAATACTCAAAACCACTATGAGCTCTACATAAGTCATACCACTATTGGAATTTTTAATTTTAAATTTTAAATTTTTAGCCATTTTAAAAAAGAAAAAATTGGATATTAAAAAGAAAGGCTAAAAATGCGCCAAGCGCCAAAAACGGCGCGAAAGGAATTTCGCTTTTCCAACCATACTTTTTAGAGAAAACCAAAATAAACATCCCCACTATCCCCCCCGCCCAGAAAGCGATTACCACCCCAGAGAACACCTGTGAAAAGCCCAAAAGCCAACCCAAGCCTATGGCGAGCTTGGCATCCCCGAGCCCCATCCACCTGCCCCGCGAGAGGAGCCAAATGAGAGCAAAAGGCAGAGCTACGAGTAATCCCGAGAGAACATCTGCCATCTCGGGCAAATGCGGATAAAAGAAAAAATGGTCCACAAACAAGAAAAGCGAGAGAAAAGCCAAAGCTCCAAAAATGAAAGACAGGGCATCGGGAATAATTTTGTGCCGGAGGTCGTAGACAGTAATAACCAAAAGAAGAGAAAAAAGCGAAGTGTAAAAAGCATAAGGGATGGCAAAGAACATAACGTCCACAAAAAGAATAAAGGAGAATTTGTAAAATAAAAGAGCAAAGATAACACCGGTCGCAAGCTCTACCAGAGGATACTGCCAAGAAATCCGGCTCTGACAATTGCGACACCTGCCACCTAGAGCAAAGAAACTACAAACTGGAATCATCTCATACCAGCAGAGCTTTGTCTGGCAAGACATACAGGCACTCCGCCCGCCGAAATTCTTGTGGGTGCCCAAGCGCAGAATCACCACATTCAAAAAACTTCCGATGATGAGACCTAGAATAAAGAAAATAATTGTAAGGATAGTTATCATAAACTCGTATTACAAATAAATGTGCCGTTTGCAAGCACTTGACCTACGTTTCCGGCAAATTGTCTCGACTGACCCGTACTATCAACGCACCAAGACGAGGAGGTAGAAGTGTTGAGCCTTATGGTTACTGCCCAAGCTGTTGCAGAATTTGCGCAACGATACCCAGGGTTGCCCGCTTTATACTTTAATGCTTCCTGTAAAGCAGAGAAAATAACAGGGTCGGCTTCAAACATACTATTAACAGAAGAATCTACTATTAGCGGGCAAGTATTATTAGGATTACCACCGCTAGCCGGAGTGATACCAGCACCACCGGGGGGTAGGTAGGAGTAATTATTTTCAACATAAAAAAGAGCAGCTTGAGTTCTAATGGTCTGCAAATTGCTTTTTATGCTCGCATCTTTGCCTTTTTTTCTGGCTTCGTCTGTCGCCAAAAAAATAATAGACGCTAAAACAACAATTATCCCCAACACCACCAAAAGCTCAATTAGAGTAAACCCTCTTGTAATTCCGAAACCTTTCCTTAACATTATGCCTTAAATTATAACATACTTGAAAAAACAAAACATTCAAATACTAATTAAGCACTAACTTTAAACGCTCCATCTTCGCAGAAACCGTCCTCGCTAGTTCCTAGTTTCTAGTCGCACTTATAACCACCAGCTACAGTAGCAAATGTGAAAGGCGCCGGTGGAGTAACTGACGTGGTAAACTCGGCAATTGTAGTTGGAGCAGATCCAGGAACTTGTTTTAAGAAACTTCTGTAATCCATACAAAAAGCTCCTGTGGAACCTTTAGCTGCCACAAACCATTTTCCGCCAGTCAAAACAGTTGCTCCATCCCAAGCGTAATAATACACAGTGCCATCTGGTAATTTATCTATAAGAGTAAATAAACTATTATCACCAGCATTGTCTGCGTTAAATAAATGACGACTAGCTGTCGTATTTGCAACAACAGGAGTTATCGTTGATATGCTTGGAGTAACAGCTGTACCTGTTGGACCATTATAGAGCTGGGCTTGAGAGACCATACTTTTCATCTGCGATACTATCTTTGAATCATTTGCTTTACCTTTTGAATTATTTAATGCTGCTAAAATCACAGCAACTAAAATACCTATGATGGCAATGACAACCAGTAGTTCTATTAATGTAAAACCTTTTTTGAAATTATTTTTTTTCATATTTCACCTCTTTAAAAAAGAGAAAACTAAATTTTAATGATTAAGACTCCGGTTAATTATAGCATATCCCTAAAAACAAAAACCACCCCAAGCAAATCTGGGTGGTTTTTGTTTAAGCAAACTTTAAGCTTTAAACGCAAAGTGTCTGAGCTAAAACCTGATCTGCTGTTTTTACACCCGCAAATCCAGTACTGTCTACACAGTAAGAACCAGTGTTATTAAGCTTTATCCAAGTAGAATAAGCAGTAGCGGAAGCTCCACATCCCACTGATCCAGGAACTGTTGGACCTCCAGTCGTAGGTGCGCCAATTGCAGTTTGAGCATTAAACAAAGACGCTCGTACTTCTGGTGCGTTTGTGCCAGTTGCGCCCACTATATAACCAGTAACTACGGGACACATACCAGTATAAGTATTTGAGTTGTTGGAATAAGCTATCTCAGCTGCCGCACGTGCTTGTGCCATACTAGAAATAGCTGCTGCATCCTTACCCTTAGTTCTCGCAGAGTTTAAAGAAGCAAGCACCACAGACGCCAAGATACCAATAATGGCGATAACGACCAAAAGTTCAATCAATGTAAAACCTCTTTTAAAATTCATTTTCATAATGATTAGTTTCTAGGTTCTAGGTTCTAGGTTCTAGCAAATTTGCCATACCCACAAACTATAACCTTCTTACATATTTATAATTAACTTATAATTTTCCCTGCTAAAATAATTAGCAGAATAATCGACTTATTTTAATACCCTCATTATACAATACTGGCAATATAAAGTTATCCACAGTTCGACAAGCTCACTGCAAAGCACCCTCCGACTTCGCTCAGGGTAAACCCTAGACTCTAATCCCTAACTTATCCCGCCCGCGATATTGTAAATCGGCAAAAGTATGGAAACCAAGAGAATACCCACGCCAAAACCTAGCACCACTATCATCACCGGCTCTATGAGTCCGACCATAGTATCTATGGCGTCATCCACTTCGCGCTTGTAAAATACAGCTAGAGTTTTTAATATCTGCCCCAAGGCGCCAGTTTCCTCGCCCACTTTGACCATCTGCACCATAATCGGAGGCATCTGATCCGGATATTTTTCAAAGGAAGCAGAAAGCGCGAGCCCTGATTTTACGCCTTCGGCTACGTCTTTCAAGATGTCTCTGTACACTCGGCTGTTCACCACTTCGGAAGTGATATCGATAGAGCGAATAATCGGTATACCGGAAGTGAGCATGGTGTCCATGTTGTCCGCGATACGAGAGAGATAAAGCCGTTTGTAAAGACTGCCCACCACGGGTGTAGAGAGCTTAATGCGGTCTAAATATTCCTTGCCTTTGTCGGTGCGAGAAAGACGCCAAATCCAAACGCCAAGAAGAACCAAGAAGATAAGCACTAAGAAACCGTAGTCAACAAAAAACTGTGAAAAACCTATAATAATTTTGGTATAAAGCGGAACGGTTTGCCCACTCTCAATAATGATTTCTGAAAGCTTGGGAATTACTACCACAAACATGAGCGTCATCACCGCAAAAAAAGTAAAGACAACGAATGCAGGATAAATTAAAGCGTTTCTAGTCTTGGAAGTAAGTGTGTATTGACGGTCTAAATATTCTGCCAAGTGTTCAAAAGTCTGATTTAATTTCCCTGTCTCCTCGCCAGCTTTGACCATGTTCACATAAAACTCCGAAAAAACATCCGGATGTTTCGCAAGCGCGCCGGAGATGGTGACTCCAGCCTGCAGGTCGTCTGCCACTTGGTTTAATTTGCGCCCCAAAAGCTTGTTCTCGGAATTAACCGAGAGCATAGTAAAAGCTTTAAGCGCGGAGACCTGCGCTTCAAAGAGGGTGGCAATTTGACGCGAGAGAATAACCACCTCTTTCATCCTTACTTTGTCAAAAAATCTGATATCAAAAATGGATTTCCTTTCCGACTCTTCTTTGATAGACAAAATTATGAGCCCGCGACGTTGGAGCCCGGAGATCGCCATATCGCGATTTGGCGCGTCTATTTCGCCATCCTTTTTTATTCCTTTGTCATCAACTGATTTGTATTTGAATAACATAATTAGGTTCTAGGTTCTAGGTTCTAGGTTCTAGGTTCTAGGTTCTAGTATTTTTCTAGTCCCTAGCCACTAGTCCCTAATTCATCATAGCATGCGTTCAAGACCTTTCGGATTCAAAGAATATTGATAAGCATTTTCTATGGTGATTTCCCCCGCGCGGACAAGCTCAAGTAGGGAATGGTTTAAATCCACCATTCCCCCTTCCATCCCCGTTTCTATCACCACATCTATTTCATGAGTGCGCTTTTCGCGAATCAAATTTGAAACGGCGTTGTTGTTTAAAAGCAGTTCATACGCCGGAATCAGTCCACCGGCAATCCGCGGAATCAGTCTTTGAGAAAAAATACCTAAAAGTGAAGAGGCAAGCTGGACTCGTATCTGGTCCTGCTGATAGCCCGGGAAAGAATCAATGATACGGTCTATGGTCTGGGAAGCATTGTTGGTATGGAGTGTAGAGAGCACTAGGTGCCCCGTCTCGGCGGCGGTGACGGCAGTCGCAATCGTCTCGGGATTGCGCATTTCTCCTATCATAATCACGTTCACATCTTCTCGGAATACGGATTTGAGCGCAGTTTGAAAATCTTTGGTGTCAATGCCGACTTCGCGTTGATTGATGATGGATTTGTTTGGAATGTAAACATACTCTATCGGGTCTTCAATAGTAATAATGTGGCGAGTTTGTTCGTTGTTAACAAAATTTATCATTGAAGATAGTGTAGTTGATTTACCTTGCCCCACCGGACCGACTACTAGAAAGAACCCTTGTTTTTTTCTGGAAATTTCTTCTAAAATCGAAGGCAGATTGAGGTCTTTAAAATTTTTAACCTTCGGCACCAAGCGAAAAGCGATATTGATAAGCCCTTTTTGAAAAAAAACATTGCCTCTTAGCCTGGCTTCTCCGCGGAAATCGTAAGAAAAATCCATCTCTTGATTTTCCAAAAATTTTTCCATCTTTGGCTTGTCCAAAATCTCGCCTAAAATACCTTCCATATCCTCGCGACTGAAAACCGGGTGCTTGAGGAGAAATATCAACTCGCCGGCCACTCGAATCGCCGGTACTCGTCCGGCGCCCAAGTGAAGGTCGGACCCATTTTCGTGAATAACAGTTAGTATTAAATCTTCTAATTCTTTTTTATGGTTTGTCATTTTATTTTTTTTGCTAAATTTCCTCCGTCTAAGATTCTCTTGACCTCGTCTATCACTTCGGCTGGGGTGGAATTGGCTTTGACGATGTAGCTCGCGACTCCGAGCGCTTTGCACCGGTCGATATCCGCCTGCTGGCTTTTATTGGAAAGCACTATCTTGGTGGCATCTTCGCATAATTTATCCGAATTTATTTTTTCCAACACTTCAAACCCGTCGAGCCCCGGCATGATGATATCCACAATAAGCACATCGGGTTTAAGCCCTTCCCGGAGCTTTTTGAGCGCCTCTCCCCCATCCAAAAAGGTATAAACTTCAAAGTCGTTTTGATTAAACTTGAAAGCATACATGTCCAAGAGAAAGCTGTCGTCATCTACTATTAAGATTTTTCTTTTTTTGTTTTCCATATTTTAATCTATACTCTGAATTATATTATAAAGACGCCCGAAGCGCACGCAAGGAGGGTTTAGTCACTATCGTTGCTGAAATTATACACCGTGCGATAAGGGATAACGCCGTCGATGGCTTTGAGCATCGCATCTTCCCGCATCATGAGCATTCCATTTTTACGCGCGACTTTGTATATAGCCGAATCGACTGGGTCCTTTAGAATCACATCCTGCATTTCTTTATCCACTGCAAACATCTCAAAAACAGCGATACGCCCGCGAGTTCCGGCGGGACATTCGGGCGAAGGCACTGTGTCAATCATCTCATCCTTTATATCAACTTCTTTTCGGTATTCTGCCGGTAGATCTTTAAATTGCTCTTCAAATTGCATTCGAATACTTTCTTCCATCGGAATTTTTTTTCTAGAGGACTCGCAAGTGAGAGTTGCCAATCTCTGCGCCACGGAGAGAATCAAGGTCGGCGCAATCAAATACGGGTCCACCCCCATATCCACCAGTCGAGGAATTGCGCCGATGGCATTGTTGGTGTGAAGAGTGGAGAGCACGAGGTGACCGGTGAGTGCCGCCTGAATCGCGAGCTGGGCAGTTTCCTTGTCGCGAATTTCACCCACCATAATGATATCCGGGTCTTGACGGAGTATTGAGCGGAGACCGGAGGCAAAAGTATAACCTATCTCGGGCAAGACCTGGGATTGGTTCACTTCCGCCATGTGGTATTCCACCGGGTCTTCGAGTGAGACTATATTGTATTTTTCTTTGTCCAGCGCATTCATGATAGAGTAGAGCGTAGTGGATTTTCCGGAGCCCGTAGGGCCGGTAATGAGTATCAGACCATAGGGTTTTTTGATGGCCTCCTGCATCATCTGCAAATTTCTCTTGGAGAGTCCGAGCTTATCTAACGTGCGAACTCCTATTTCAGAATCCAAGATACGGATAGCGAGTTTCTCTCCGTAATATCCCGGCATAGAAGAAACACGAAAATCAATCTTGCGATTATCAATACTGGCGGAAAAAGAACCGTCTTGCGGTTTTCTTTTTTCATCCAAATGAAGTCGGGACAAAACCTTGATACGCGCGATAATACCGGTGTGCACATTGGTCGGCAACATTATGGAAGTATGAAGCGAACCATCTACTCGATAACGCACTCGCACTTTATCCCCCATATGCTCTATATGAATGTCGGAAGCTCCTCCCTCTATTGCATTTTTTAAAATAACCGCCACAATCTTGATAATCGGCGCATCCTCTACTATCTTTGCCTCTTTTTTTACGTCTTTTAACTCTTTATTCAGATTATCTTCGTTGACACTCTTTAGGTCTATTTTTTCGTCTTTATCCAGCTGGTCCAGCGCCTCTTCTACTTGCACGGAAATTCCTTTGTAGGCGTTCATCACCTCGGCATAATCTTTTTGTGAAATCAAAAACATTTTAAAAGGAATACCGAGTTTGGCGGAAATGAATTGGAGAGCATCAATACCTTGGATATTTTCCGGATCGGTAATACCTACTTGAAGCACACCTTCCTCCAATCCAAACGGCACAAAATGATAATACACAGCCGAATCCTCGGGAATATATTTCAAAATATCAAAGGAAATTTTTTTAACATCCACCTTTTTAATCGGCATATTGAAATACTCTCCTCTCGTACTTAGGAGTTCTTCTTCTCGGACACCAAGGTCTAGGAGCGCTTGGTCAATATCACCGCCAAACTTTTCTTCTGCGCGGATTTTGACTTCTCCTATCTGTTCCTCTTTTATAATCCCTTTTTTAACTAATGATTCTAAAAAACTCATAACTAATTTGTAGGTGGTGTCGCGGGGGGCGGAGTCACGGGGATAGCAGGAGGAGAAGTAGCCGGTGGTGCGGGAGCAGTAGGAGGAACTGCCGGTGGCGGTGGGGTAACGGAAGGAGCAAGTATCGGGGAAGCTGGACCAGCGCCTGCGCCTATACCAATATCGGAATCAAGCGGAGCAAATGGATTGGGTCGCCCTTCGGTGCCGGTCGGCACTAAAATTACATTCGAATCGCGAAGCGAAAGAAAAGCCAAATCGGTAAAAATAGATTCGTCGAGTTTGATATTTTGAACGCTAAGAAGCGTGGCGAGCAACCTTTGCGCCCGTTCGGAATCTTCCCCTATCACGCTTGGGTTCGCAGTCCCACTTTGCTCTCTCACAGTAGGAGGTAAAGAAGAAACCAGCGCCGGTTCTTCTTTTTTCTTTATGAGCACGGCATAGACAATTATCATAACCAGCGCGATTGAAGTAAATATTATAATGTTTTTTATTTTTTGGTTCATTTGAGATTCATGTGAATTTAATTGCGAAGCCAATAAGTCTTAATTTTAAAGCTGTATTTATAAACTTCAGAGGTGCTAGCCCCTCCTCCTTTGCCGGTCGTAGTGTCCGAAGCGAATTGGATAGAAGAAATATCCACCAATCGCAAATTGCTCTCCAAGTCTCGAATAAAATTCAAAAAGTTACTGTAAGCGCCTTCGGTGGAAAACTCCAAATCCCATGCGCCGTATTCGGTCGGCAGACTCTCCACCCCGCCACCCGCTTGACGCACCGGCGTTTCCGCATCTTCTTCTTTAAAAGTGTCATATCGCACATCGCGGAGAACCATGCCGTAGGGAGAAGCCAGTTTTTCAATTTCCAAAATAAGACGAATGTTGTCCACGCTATTGGGTAAAAGTTTTTCAATTTTCGAAAGGTCTTCCGGAGCAAAAGAATTATACTGTTTGGTTAATTTATCTCGTTCTGCTTCCAGCGCTTTAGAATTATCAAGCGCCTCATTGTAAGAAGCGGTTTGCGCTTTGAGTAATTTTACATCCGCGTACATCGGATTCAAAACTTTCAAGAATCCTATGATGGAGACTGTTATTAAAATGATTGGGATGATTAATCTAGCCATAAATTTATATACTTGTATCTAATGGAGGGGTATTCGGAACGTTGCTGCCAGTCTCGAGAGTCTGTCGATAATCCACAAAACTCGGTTCAACCAAAAACTCCAACTCAAAAAGGACATTGCCTTTTTCGTCGAGCGCTAAATTGGAAAAGACCGGGTCAACCAAATTCTCTTCTTCATTATAGAGGTCCGACTGGAGCGCCACATAACGATAACCTTTGGATATGCCGGAAAGTTTTATCAATATCCCTTGAGAACTACCATTGGTATCCCCGCCTCCCAATTCATAACTGAAATCCGTATAGCGCACTTCTTTCATTGTGACTCTAGAGAGAACCCCGAAGATTGGAGATATGGCTATGTGTTTGTCCAAAATATCTTTGGAAGCTCGAATTCGCCTATCTAGAGTTTTGAGTTGGTTTATTTTTGCGGGTTCAAAACGATCTTCCGCTAATTTCAAGTCACCAGCCATTTTTTCGATATTTTTGGACAAATTCCTTTTGTAAAAATAAACCCCCCCTAAAGCTAAAATCAGGGTAAAAAAAAGGAAAAAGGAAACAATCGTCAAAATACCGACAGGCCTTTTTATGCCTTCAGTTTTTTGGATTACTGGTTTCTTGGGTATGAATGATGTTTCGAAATTTTGTTCCATCCCTTAATTGATTCTCCACTATTATTATAACAACAAACTAAGACCAAAAACAAATTTATTGCAATTTTCGTAGCGCCAATCCGATAGCCACAGCAAATTCCGGACCGGTGGCTTCCAAAACTTTCTCCAAAAATGCCGGAGCGCCGACTTTTGAGAAAGGATGTCCTACTTCTATCTCTCCATGAAAGTTGCTTTCGGTTAATTCTTTGAGACCTTTCATCAAAGCTCCGCCACCGGTCAGTATCACCTTGGCGATAGTCTTATCATACTTCTTTTCATATCCTAATAATACACTACTGGTTTCCGAAAAGATATAGTCCATATGGACTTTTATAATTCCGGCGAGTTCCGTTTCGACAGGACTGCCGTAGAGTCCAAATTCTTTTTTCATTTCTTCGGCTTCCCCAAACGGAATGCTCAAAGATTTGGAAATTGCATCTGTAATATCTGCTCCACCGCGATTAATCGTATGGTAACTTTTTATCATGCCAAATTCTATGAGTGAAAGTTTTGTGCGAGAAGCCCCGAAATCAATCAGGAGCACCGGCGAGAGTTCGTGTTCAAAATTCGCTCGAATTGAAGAAAAAATCTCCACTTCAAAAAAAGAAGCTTCCAGCGCGCATCCGGAAACGATTTCCCGCAATCTTGTAATCGCATCATTTTGAATAGCGACCACCAACACTTCGGTTTTCTCGGAAATTTTTTTTGGGAGATCTGGGTTATTTGCTTCTTCATAGGAGAGCTCTTTCTCCGGCAAAACAAAAAAATCAAGCGACACTTCGGTAATCGGCACAGGAATATACTTGCGAGCCTCGGTAGTGACGATTGAAGTTATATCCCCGCCTTCTTTGACCTCCATAGGAAGCGGAATAGTAAAAACCAAACTTGACTGGATAGGAATGGACAAGACGACGGAGTTAGTGGTTGTGCCGGATTGTTTGAGAACTTCTTTTAGGGCTTCAACGATTTTCGCTGTCGGTAGATTAGTAACACGCCCTATATCTGTATCAGCATAGGGCCCCAAGGATATAGAGCCGTAAGTTTCAAGCATGGCTTTCCCGCCTTTTTTCTTTATCTCCACAACTTTGATAGAAGAAGTGCCAATATCAATACCGACGGCATTCGGAGAAGAACCGCTTCCTAAGTTGCTTACTTTAGCCAAAATGTCTTTGAACGGATTGTTCATTTATTGTGTTAATATTATAGCATAATGCGTATTTTAGACACTATATTGAACATCATTTTCCCTGTGAATTGCATCGTCTGCGAAAAAAGTGGAGAAGATTTGTGTATGCTATGTTTATCTGACTTTCCTTCTGCCGAGCGGGAAACTAGCTCTTGGGTATTCCCTATTTTTGACTATCGCGATAAAAACGTAAAAAAAGCCATTTGGATGCTAAAATACAAGGGTAAAAAAAGGTTAGCCGATATTTTCGGTATTGTAATGTATGGCAGAATTTTAGAAGAATTGGGAGAGTTGGATTTGATGGCAAATTTCAAAAAACCGATTTTAATTCCTATTCCCCTCTCTAAAACGAGACAAAAGGAACGAGGATACAACCAAACAGAACTAATCTGCCGAAAAATAATGAATTTGGGAGAAAAAAATTTGGAATATCAAAAAAATGTTTTGATAAAAATAAGGGAAACAGAACACCAAGCGCGCATAGAGGATAAGAGAAAAAGACTTCTAAACCTTATAGACTCGTTTGGAGTCATAAATGAAGAATTAATAAAAGGGAGAAATATAATACTCTTAGACGACGTCACCACCACTGGAACCACCCTCAAGGAAGCAAAAAAAGTTCTGAAAAATGCCGGCGCCAAAAAAATTATCGCTTTTACTTTGGCGCACTGACACACTGACACACTAATTTTCCTCGGAGAGAATTTCCGCATCGGGACTATAAGCGCTCGGGTCAAAAACCAAGTTTGAAATAAATTTTCTGCGAGTTACATATTCGCCTAAAAATTTCAAAAACTCTTTACTTGCTTCTCTTTTTCCGCCTCGGGCGAGATGCTCTAGCGGGTGAGCTTCCGGCGTGTATTCAAAATGCCCTCGTATTTCGCCATCTTCAAAAACACGCAGGTGATATTGCTCTTTTTTGTTCAATAATTTTCTCCAGCTCAACACTTCTCCTTTTTCAATTTTAGTAGAAAAATTTCCTCCAAAGCCCCATTCTTTGTGCAAATGCACTCGCAAATCCCCCAAGCTTTTCCCGGATGCCAACCAACCGACATGAAAACCTTGTCTATCGCCCGAGGTAAAAAGTCTATAAATTATTTTCTTAAAAATATTCATAATCATTCAGCAATTTACCACGTCTCTTTTTTGATATGCCAAATCTCGTCGCCGATGCGTTTTTGGACATCGCCTAGGTCTCGCAGGAGTTGTTCTTCTCTTTGTCTTTCTTCGCCCGAGAATTCATTGCTTAATTTCATCTTGTGGATAGTAGCAAGCTCTGCCTGAATATCGCGATGGAGTATTGCAAATCCTCGTTTGATGGACTCTTCGGCTTCGCGAATTTCTCTCTGAAATTCAAGGTATTTTTTGCGTCCGTGATAATAGTGGAAAATAATAAAGAGAGCCAGACCGATGAGCGCAATACCAAGAATGATAATCACGAAAAGATAAATCACTTCATAGCTTAGGCGGTTTGAGCCAAACTGGACCGCAGTTTTTTCAACGATAATTTTCTCCTGTGGTCCGGGTGGACTAAAATTCTCTCCATCTTTTCCTTGCGCCCAAATTAAATATTCGCCGGCAAAAAGAAATCCGTCATGGCGATAAAACCAATTACCGTTTCGATCAGACCCGACTTCATAGCTCAAAGTCTCTCCGGTCAAAAGATTCTGCAAATATAGTATTACACTACCTTCGGAAACATTCGTTTTGCCACCTACATAAAATATTTCCCTATTTGATATGTCGCGAGAAATGGTATCTATAAGCGGAGGGTCTACGGAGAGCGTGTTTTGCGCCAAAATCGAACCGGAGAAAAATAAAGTGGAGAATAATAAAAGCAAAATAATCGCCTTGGCTCCATATCTTTCTCTATATTTTTTAAGTTCGTCCAGCTCTTTTAAGACATCTCCCGGCAAAACTTTTTCTTGATGCGCCTGTGATACGTGACGTCGCCAATGCCAAGTCCTGTATGCTCCGTAAGCCAACAATAAAACCAATATTCCGCCTATTATCGAAACCCAAAGCCATGGAAGCACAACCGCATTGCCGAGTCGAATGCCTTCTTTGTCTATGATTTTAAAGGTGAAGTTGGTCAAGGAGAGACGTTCATTTTCTTCGCGAAAATTTCCTGCCTTGTCATACGCATGGACCACAACATCGTAAGAACCCTTGGCGAGCTCCGGCAAAACGAAAGGACTATTGGCCTCAATAAAAATCGGTTTGTTGCCACTGCCAAAAGATTGAATAGCCTCTCTAGAAAGGGGTTCTATTTTTATTTCATAGTGGTCAATTCCCGAATTTAAATCAGTCGTGCCGAACTCCGCTATAGGATTTAAACTAGTTGTCCTTTTGTTCGGCAAAAGCTCAACCTGAAACTCGGACGGAGGAGTCGTGTCTACTTTTATGGCAAAATGTGTCGTTCCGCCCCAAACTCCGTCGCGAAGAGCTTTGATATGAAAATAATGTATCCCGTCGCTTAGTTCTTGATAAGAGACGGACTGACGAGTGCCTTCGGAAATATTATCTGGGGCAGATATCGGGTCTTCATTCAAAACATAACTGAAACCTTCCACCCCGGAAGTTTCGTTGGCAAAATGAAGAACCGCGCTTTTCTCTTGATACCAAAAAGATTGGTCGGGATGAGTTGAAGATGCTACGATTGGCCCTTGGGGAGGAGGAAGACGAAAAGTAAAAACAGCATTGCCTACTTGAGCCAGGTCGTCGGTCGCCAACCCATCGTCTAGTAGCACTTTTGATTTATCCGTAAACTTGACAATTCCTTCGCCAACCGACTTTACTCTAAACGTGACAGTAGTCAGCACGCCGGAAGAAGTGACAATGCCTCCCGGAATACCGCCTTCTAAGCTCACAGTTCCCAAGGTATTGTTGTATTTGGGAGGCGCGGTCCAAACTCCCACGATAGACTGCCCGGTGGATGGAGAAACCACTTGCAATTTATCCGAAGGAAAGGTCAAGAATACTTGAAGCGCATTGATTGATTTGCCTTTGGTGTCTAAAAGCACCGAGACATTAAAAGTAGAGCCGACAGAAAAAGTTCCCGCAGAAGGACTCAAAGAAAGCGTCGAGGCAAAGCTTGACTCTGGTATCAGGAGACATATGAATAAAACTATGAAAAAAATATAACGCTTCATTTTCTTCGCTTCTTTATATTATACACTAAGGAAAATATTATCCCGAGTAAAATAAACGGGGATAAAATTTTTACGAAAAATTGAGAGCTGTCGGTATATCCTTCTATACTTCTTAGACCCGCGCCATTTGTTGCTTTCAACTCCACTCTCCAAGCGCCCGGGGGGTATTTGACTGGATTTCCAACCTTGATCCAAGAGGAAAATTTAAACCATTTTTTAAAACGCATTTCGGTACTTTTTATACCCGACTCTCGGTCTAGCGCATTAAAAGAAAGTAAGACAACATCCTCAACCGGACTTTTTGCGAGTTTGAGTTCGAGTTCCGGCGGTGTCAAATCGCTCAATTTGATTTCATTTATTTCATCACTGATACTGTCATTAGAGGCAGGTAAAGGAGAGACAGCATTTTTGGAAATTGTTAAAGATATCGGTTCTGTATCCGCGCGGAGAACTGTGCCTTTGCCGTCAGCGAGAAATAAATCGCTCTTATTAAAAATAATCTTCGTCTCGCCTTCGCTGATAGCTTTAAAAATAAGTTTTAGCACAAGGCCACCATTGCCTTTAAACGCCCGAAAGAGTCCACCGGAGAGAACAATGTTGCCGTTCTCCCCGATTCTGGGAGAATTCTGCCAGAGCTCCACGATAGAACCAGAATTGTCTGAAGATACGAATTGAACATTCTTTGGATAATCTACTTCAATCAAAAATGCATTAATGGGCTCATCTACATTGAGCATTACATCAACGGAAAACTCTTGATTAAGCGATACTTCCTTTGTGGATGTTCTAAAATAGACTTTACCTTCGGCTCCAAGCACACTTGTAGTAAAAGAAAAAAATAAGATAGAAACCAAGAGAATTTTTGTAAAATTAAAAATTTTCATATTTTAAAAGTCCCAGTAATAAAACATAACCGAAGCATCTCGCAGGTCGATTATATCATCGACACTCAAATCATAACGCGATATATCTATGCCTTTTTGCTCAAAATAATAAAGCAAAATACTCAAGTCAGATATGTTTACGAAACCGTCGCAGTTTAAGTCTGCAATTTTACAAAAACCCGGGAAAATTCCTTTCTCACTCCCCGCGCCGGAACTACCTCCCCCGCTATCGGAAACTACCGGAGTTTCTTCGTCTTCAAAGTAATATAAAAATCCAAGTCGTCCGATAAAACTCGCGCTAGTGGACTGCCCTAGTGCCAGTTCGCCAGTTGAAGAAATATGCTGAAAGCTGGCAGAGGAAGATTGTCCACCGCTTATGATTACTATTGGATTCTCAATCTGAAAACTAGTGGAAGTAAGATTTTCCGCATGTAAGCCAAATAAAGGCAAGAGCAAAAATAAAAATAAGATGGACCGAGCCACAACCTTATGATATAAGGTTTTGACAAGAAAAACAATCAGCAAGACAACAGAAAAAAATACTCCTTCTCCTTATCTTATTTATTGCGCGGTAGCGCCTGCGCCTTCACCGATATTAATCGGAGCAACTTCTACAATTTTATTTAAAGTTGGGTTATAGAGTATCGCTTTTCTGGCAGTTGTGTAAATCAGCACTTTGTCTCCCACTTGCGCGTTGGCGAAAAATGGCTGGCTCCTAAGAGCTTCTGGGTCAGAGACAGTAGCGACGGTTGGAGTCTCACCTTCTGGTAAAAACACTAAGTTCCCGACTTTAGCAACTAAAGCGGCTGTCTCCTTTTCGGCCACTGCCTGCGGATTAGTCTTCAGCTCGGAGAGTTGCATATAGAAATACACCGCAGCGGCTATTGCGACGATAGTAATAACCGGTAAAAAAACTTTCAAAAAATGATTCTTTTGCATAATTTATCTTTTTTAAAATTAATAATTAATAATAGAATAAGAGAACTTACTCATACCCGCAATTATAAACTAAACTAATTCGTAGCGCAATACTATTTTGTGGAAAGTTATTCGGTAGGATCTGGTTCAGGAGCAGGCTCTGGAGCAGGTTCTTCCACTATCTCGACGTTTTCAATCGGGACCCCGACCTCTTCGAGCGTCGGGGCTGGTTCTTCAATCACTTCCTCCACTTGTGTTTCTTCAATCTCGACGTTTTCAATCGGGACTCCAACCTCCTCCTGCGTCGGGGCTACTTCCACCACCTCTTCAGCCGAAGATGTTTCTTCTGGCGAAATAATTTCTTCCGGAGGCGTTGCCGTAGCCTCTGGCGCAGGAGGAGTAACTTCTTCTACGGGAACTTGTGTTTCTTCCTCTATCGTGAGCCCCGGAATTATTCCTTCAAATACTTTTGCGTCTTTGACTGCGAGCGCGCTCCAAGAGAAGCGGATGTCACGAGGAGCATTTTGGTTTAGAAGTATGGTGAATCCGCCGGTAGACTTGTTGACCACGATTGATTGGATATTTGCTTCAAAAATTTCTTGCGCAGTTTCTTCATCTATATTGTCTTCCTCCTCATAGGTCATAGTTGCGTTCACTACCGGAGTTGCGACGTATGCATTATCAAATACTACTTCCACTTTATTTGCGCCTTCGCGGATTATGGCAAATCCGGCAGTGTCAGCATTGAATATTGGAGGCACAGTGAACTCTACCCCGCCACTAAATATTACATTTTGCGCAAATGTGCTATTAGCATTGAAGAATGTGAGGCCGTCAAAAGTCGTCTCTCCTTCGAATTTTGCTTCACCTGTCACAAGAAGTTTGTCTAAGGATACCAGTCCTTCCTCGTCTTTAAATATTCCGGTTGTAAGCGCAGTTTCAACAGTTGCGACTCTTTCTTCAAGTAAAACGCCATTTTCTTTCAAAACAATCACATCGCCCGAAAGTACATTTAGCATATTTGATAGCGACTCTACTGCCGAAGCAGTAAGGGTGATTGCCTCTTGGCCGTCAGAGAGTAGCGCCACTTCTTCGGAGAGTGTGGAGAGTCCTGCTATTTCAGAAATATTGAATTTTTTGGCCGTCACTTCTCCGGCAAAGACCGCATTGCCGAGCGCGTCAAAAGTTATAACCGGCGCAGGAGTTGCAACCTCTGTAGTAGTGCCATCTTCGTTTGTAATAGTTTCTGTAGTTTCTCCGCCTATAGTAAATACTCCACCCTCATTCAACGACACTTCTATACCTGTACCAGTTGATGAAGAGATTGTATTAGTCTCAACCTTATCGGCAACAACTCTCGGCGTGATGACTTCAAGCCCAGCCATTAATCTGTCAGTTGTAATTTCAGAAAGATTAACTGATGCGCCCAGTTGTTCTTTTTGTTCCATAAGTTGAGCAAGCGCCAACTTGCCTATATCAGGTGAAATAGATGCAGTATCTTCTCCGCTTAAACCGGGCAACAGTTCTAAAACCCCTGCGCCATTGCCGTAGCTAGTCTTTATAAATGCGAGCACTGACCCAACGCCTTCGCCTTCAAACGACTGCATTGCCTGCCCAATAATTTGTCCTGCCTTTGTCGCCCTCATGGCAACACCGGGTAGAGATGAGGATGTTAATAAATCTCCAGGTTGAATTGGTCCATTTTCAGTAGTCACCTTCACAGGTACACGACCAGACAAAGCCACCAAAACAGGTATAGTCCCTGGGTCATCTAGGACTCCCATGATGAGACCCGGTGAAGTTGAAATAATGCCGAAAGCTGTCGGGTCGTATGGTCTATCACTTTTCTTAACACCAGCATTTAGACTTGAATCAAGAGAAACTACATCTCCTGACTCCACACTCCCATCCTTTGTTCCGTATATTTCTGCCAAGTCAGCGCCGATGTTAACTAACTCCTCTACTAAAAAGGTACGTAGTGTCATTGTTTCGGTTGACCCTGTTGCGCTCCATGTTACACCATTTACAATCGAGAGTGTGCCATTCGTTGCAAGATTTACAGGTTGAGCTATGTTACTGTAAGCTCCAGTTGAAGGCACTGCATATATCACACTGCTTTCTACGGGGACACTTGCCCCTGCTGCTGCCGTACCAACTATATAAACTACCATAGAGTAAATTCTTGTAATACCATTCGTAGCATCGGTACCAACGTTACCTTGTATTACTTTCGTACCGCCGAGCTTAACATACTGATTATGTGTTGCAGTAGATGTCCCTGCCACCATCCCCATTCCAAAAGTCACACGTAGAACCTTATTCTCAGTCAAATAATTGGCAGGAATGGTGTATATACTTGTAAAATCCTGATCCGAAGCAGTATCATTTATTTTACTTTCAGCAGGATGCCCTACTGCAAGAAGAGCGCCACTCTCTGCCGAGCAATCCCAAGTATCAGTACTTTCTTCCCATCTTAATATTTGTTCGTCCGCGCAACCTTGTAAGAGTGAAAGTCCGTCGGACTCTGTTTCCAGACCGGTGGCGGAAGTTGTAATACCTACGCCATCTCCTCCGGCAAAGAGAGTCACCGCGTCCGCATCTATCATACCGGTAGCAAGAGTAAGAACCGTATTACTAGTACCCGCTGTAATAATTCCATCTTCTCCAATCTCAAACACCGATGCTCCGGCTGTAGCATCATAAGCAGTCAAATAATTTCCTGTGGTTAAAGCAGATTCGGTCAGCCGTAATTCCAATAGGTCTCCGGTAGTTAGAGTTGTAGAGGAAAGCGCGTTCACTCCGGTAGCAGTAGTTTCGCCAAAAGTAGTAGCTGTATTATTAATAGTGCTAAATGAAGCATCGTTGTCATCATCCGTGATTGCAAGTGAGCCGTCGGAAATAACCGCGTCCCCAGCGGTAACGGTTGAGACAGTGGAACCTTCAGAACCAGCAATAGTAATAGCAGTCGCTCCCGTAATCGCTCCGGCACCAGTAATATCAATAGTCGGAGTATCAATGTAGTCCGTAAATCCTCCACCGGCAGAGATAAATCTTATGCCATCAATGACCGGGTCTCCAGTGTCAGAATTGTCTATCACAAGTAGCGCATCTGCCACCTTGTCGGCATCTGCGTCACCAGAGTTTTCATTGTCCAAGTATAGACCAAAAACTGTGTCATCATTAGTGGTTGCATTGTTATCAATATTTATAATAGCTCCATAGGCGGTGGAAGCGCCTGCGCCTTCGTCATTAGTAAAGTCAAGATTTATTCCTGAAACTGCGTCGGTGACAGTAGTGATATTGATGTCTAAACCTCCGGTTGTGTCGGTAAGAGCAGAGTTCGTAATATCTAGAGAGTCTCCGTCAAAAGTAAATTTTGCAGAATAATCAAAATCAGTTCCACCGGCGTTTACAAATGGAATCTGGTTATCAGTACCAAAAGTTCCGCTAGTCGCATCTCCGGCACAATCCCAGGTATCTGTGTCCTCTTCCCATTTAAGAATTTGAGTGTCCCCGCAACCCTGTAGAAGAGAAAGTCCGTCGGACTCTGTTTCAAGACCGGTGGCGGAAGTTGCAATACCTACACCGTTGCCTCCGGCAAAGAGAGTGATAGCATCCGCATCAATTTTCCCAGTTGAAAGAGTGAGAACTTCATTGGCAGACCCGGCAATAAGAAGACCGTCAAATCTTGCGTTTCCCGCATCTACAAAAAGAGCATAGGGGTTGGTAATAGTAATGTTTGACCCGCTTGGCGCCGCATCTATATATAAGGTGGATGCATTGGTGACTGTTTCCGTGCCTCCGGCTGCGACGCCGTTTAGAGTCGGAGCGATAAATTGATTGTTACGCCAGTCAGCAATCGTAGTTCCGTCTGTTAAAGTTTGCGCTGTGGCGCTGGAGCGTAGTTGGATTTGCTCTGCTGTGATACTCGAAGCGTCAGGAGTATCGATATCAAGGAGAGCGCCCGGCGCCACAACTCCGATACCGATGTTTCCGGTGGAAATCGTTGTATCAGCACCATCAATTCCCGTTCCAAAAATCAAATTACCAATAGAGAGTTGATTACTGTCTGTTGCAGAAGGAGCATCAATATCATAACCAATAACAATATTCTGGTCACCAGAAGTAAGTTGGTCTCCAGCATCGTGCCCGATTAATACATTATTGTTACCATCATTTAAAAGCCTGCCAGCATCTCTACCTAAAGCAGTATTCCCTGTAATATTATTCTCAATAGCTGCCCCGCCACCGCCTGCTTGATAACCAATTACCGTATTACTAGAACCAGTTTCATTCCATGGAAATGCGCTGTACCCTAGGACCGTGTTACTGTTACCTGTAGTATTAGCGGTAGCTGCATTAATACCTACGACTGTGTTAAAAACAGAACCTATCCCATCAGTCAGAGTTAAAGCATTGTTACCTATAGCAATGTTACTATTTCCGTTAGTGTTAGCATTGAGTGCAAGATATCCTATAGCAATATTATTATCTCCAGTAGTAATTGAAGCTAACGCTCCAACTCCCAATGCTGTATGGGCATCTGCACCACTAACACTGGCAGAAGAAAGAGCTTGGTAGCCAATAATAGTATTATTATCTGATAAAGCATCAAATACTGCAAAGTTTCCTCCTGAAATATATGTATTTTCAGTGTTTGCAAGAATATCTGCCCTGCCATTAATACTAAGACCTGTGTCCCAACCCGAACCAACCAATATCGCTGTTGAAGTTATCGCATCGTCTCCAGTAGCAGACTCGGTAAGCGCGCCGATGTTTAGACCTCGGACTACTCCAGTAATAGCTCCACCGGAGTCATTTTGAGTGACGGTGAGAGCATCAACGTCTATCACATTCCAAGTTTCAGCGTTGTTGCCGGCATCGTTGTCGGTGAATACCGGAGTAAGGTCAATGAGGTTGCCGGAAGCGTCGTCGGAAGTAAATGTAATTTGCAGTCCATCTACTCCATCAGTGGCGGAAGTGTCGCCACTTCCGATAGTTAGGATGTCCGCGGTTGGAGAACCATCCCCGTCGATGTTGGCAGTCTGTCCGTCAACAAGATTTACATTAAAGTCGCCAGAAGTCATATCAAAATTTCCAGAAGTAAGAAGAATGTCACCCGCGGTTAGGGTAAGAGCGTCGGTGCCTAGAGCAGAGCCGGCAATAGTGGTTGCCCCAGTAGTGTTTACTACATCAAAGCCAACCGTATCTAAAATATTGTCCCACCCAGTACCGATTCTAATCGCAGTCTCGGTGCCTTCGGCATCGGCTCCGGTTAAGTTTTCAATATCTAGTCCAACCACAACATCAGTAGAAGCGCTGTGGTTAGCGGAGTCAACATCAACAACCAAAGCTCTTTGGTCAACATCAACGCCAGTAGTAGCATTGAAAGTGATTTCCAGTCCTTCTTCGGCCGCGGTGCCGGTGGCTGTTTTGGAGATGGAAGCATCGGCGGTACCACTCAAAGTTACATTAAAGTCGCCAGAAAGCAAGTCGAAATTCCCACCTGTATTAATTGCAAGGTCTCCTGAAACTAGATTAATATCTCCATCAGTTAAAGTTATATCTCCACCATCAATAGTGATTGCTGCAGTCCCTTCAGCAGTGCCATCGATAAATATATCTCCATCTCTACTAACCACGAACTTGTCATTTCCAGAATTATCTTCAAAAAGCAGAAAGTCGGCGTCGGTATCCGCACTATCAACGTAGCTACCTTGGATTAAGTATTGCTGTTGGGTAAGAGTCGAGTCCGTATTTCTAATGTAAAGTATCCCTTCTGCTCCTACAGTATCACCACTAGAATCTGCAATATAAACAGCAGCACCAGTGGTAGAGGAGGTCGCAATATCTAGAGCGTGACCGGAGGTAAGAGAGTTAGCAGTAATAACTTGAGCATGTTCGGTGTCAGCAGAAGATGTGATGGTGAAAGAGTTGTGGGTACCGGCAGAAGTCACTGTGAGTCCGCCGGTTATAGCGACGTCGGAGGCAGAATTGTTGTCTGTCACAATTGTAACCGCAGTTGTAGCGCTGGAACCAACTAGAACAGAAGTCGCATTCACAAATCCAAGCTCGAGCGCTCCCGCTCCATTGGTGTCGAGTCCTTGAGCGGCAGCCACGGTGATATTGCCACTCGCATCCACATCAAAACCGGTGAAGTTAATCACCGCTCCGGTGCCAAGAATGGTATTGTCTCCCACGTTGAGAGCGTTAGTGATGTTAGTGTGTTAGTGTCTGACACATCCAGGGCGTCCACTACTCCACCCGAGACTCCGGAGGAAGTGACAATGATGGCATCGGTTAAGGTGGAAGCGGTGGTCTCGGCGTTGTCGATCTTGAGTCCCGAGTCAAGGATGGTGTTGGCGGTGCCATTTTCCCAGTTGATGACAATGCCATCGAAGGTATCTCCGGCGTCACCGGACTCGGAAGTGAGGTCAAGACGAATGACATCGAGGTCATCGGTGGCCACGGCGTCATCCACTTGATTGACGTCAAAGATGAAAGCGTTCTGATCGCCCACGGTGTGGGAATATACAAAAGTGGAAGTCTCGCCATCCCCGAAAGTAATCGAGGAAGCGCCGACTGGATCCCCGATCTCATCCCAAGTGACACCCGAAGCACAGTCCTGCCACTCAAAGTCTCCGGTACCACCAGTGGATTCAAAAGTTAAACATTCTTCATCGCCTCCGGCATCGGCTCCGGTAACATCCAAATCATCTTCATCAATGGTGTCATTTAATATCTCGAGAGTGCCGATGGCTCCTGTCGGCAGAACTACATCGGTGCCGTCCCCAGTAGCATCCGTGGAAAGAGTAATTGCGGTCACGTCCGCTGAACCGATAGTGATGGCGCCCGCTCCAGTAGTGTCGTAGGTAGTGTCCGCAGCTCCAGCATCATCGGCGCCGATGATGGTGATTGTTCCGGTCGTGTTTCGAATGAAAGTAAAGGTGGCATCAGCTAATTCCGCAACATCTATGGAGTCCGAGTTAGCGCCTAGAATGTCTCCGCCAGTTAAGGTCAGATCCACAAAAGTAGGTGAGGAAGTAGTGAGCACATTTTGATCCATGTCAAAGAGTTCGTTGGCACCTTGACCGGTGTCGAGAGTGAGAGCAATGATGTTGCCACTCGCATCCACATCAAAACCGGTGAAGTTAATCACCGCTCCGGTACCGACAATATTGTTAGCGCCTACATCAATTGCATTAACAATTTCTGCGTCTGAAACTTCAACGCCTGTTGTGATAGCACCATCGGTTCCGGCAAGAACCCAGAGCCCTCTAGTCATTGAACCAGTAACATTTTCATCATTTTGAATTAAAATCCCAGACTGATAACTTCCGGCCGCGGCGTTAACCGTACTAAGTGCTTGAATAAACAAACCAGTCACATCTCCGTCGGCATCGTTCGCGGAGAGACGAATTTGTTGTCCAATGGCATTTGAACTAGCTGTAGCTCCGTCAGATTGAGCAAGATCTATACTTATACCCATGACATTCGAAGCATCACCAGAATCAATATTGAGATCTATTACACCGCTCTGATTAGTAACATCTACTGCGGTAGCATTTAGCACTAAAAATTGATAATCCGCGTTTCCAGAAGTTGCATTAATTTGATCCCCTGCACCATCAGAAGTAAGAGTGATAAATCCGTCAGCGTCCACATCAAAATCAACTGAGTCTATGACGTTGTCCCACCCCGCTCCGATAGCAATAGCATTCGCAGTTATGGTTCCCGCAGTTTCGGTTTGAGTCAGAGCTCCGATGTTTAGACCTCGCACCACTCCCGTGTCTCCGGCATCATTGATAGTAGCCGTGAACGCATCTATATCTATCACATTTAGGGTTTCGTTGTTCACATCTCCGGCATCGTCTAGGTAAGAAGGAGTGAGGTCAATTAAGTTTCCGGAAGCATCGTCAACTCCAAAAGTAATTTGGAGTGCATCTACCCCGTCGGTGGCCGAAGTGTCGCCAGAGCCCAAGACCAAGATATCCGCAGTGGGTGTTGCGTCACCGTCGATGTTTGCAGAAGAGCCGTCGGTAAGACCGACGTTTAAGTCGCCGTCAAAATTGAAAGTTCCTGTGCCAGTATCCCCAGAATTTAGAAGAAAGATATCCTCAATCTCAGTAGCATTGATACAGTCGGTACAATTGAGATCAGTGGCAGCTCCGGTGAGCGCGCCTATGAAAGCGGTAGAAGTAATTGAGGTGGCTCCTGTCACCACACCGGCGTCTATTGAAATTGTACCGTCAAGCAAGATGGCTTGTCCGGCAGTTGGAGTAATGGAAAGAGAGGAAGCGCCGGCCGAAGAAATGGTGTTAGCATTGATGGTAATGTCGTCAACCGTAATCGCGGTCGCTCCGGTAATGGCGCCCGCGCCAGTGATGTCAATCGAAGCGGAATTAAGAATATTCCCAAGAGTTCCTGTAATTAAAATGCCGTCGGTGATAGTGCCCGCAGTTTCTGCAATTTGAATGGCATTCGTCATGGTACCGGCACCGGACTGTTCAATCAATAATCCATTAGTGAGAGTACCCGAAGCGATGGAGCTGTCAATCTGAACGGCATTGGTTCCAGCTGTATCTAAATTGTTAACGGTAAATTCGGTTGGAGTGACTACTTCAGATAAGTTGATGATAACATTACTGCCACTGTCGGTACCAATAGTATTGCCTGTTGTGTAAGCGCTGTCGAGTGTAGCCCCGCCTCCTCCACAACCGGTACAAGATACGACAGTAAGGACACCGGTATTGGTTATTGACCATTGATCACCAGTGATAGCTACATCATCCAGCGCAGAACCGATATTAATGGTGTCTAGAGTAGTATTGTTTGTTCCTATGTTAATGGTATTGCCCGCTGTGCCTGTGCCAACAGAAATAGTTTTGGCACTACTGCCAGTACCTAAATTAAGCGCACCGGTAGTTCCAGAATCAAGTGTCAAAGCCGTACCGGCAGAAGTTGATATTGTAGATGCGCCACCAAAAGTAAGATTGCCTCCTGATAAAACTGGGATTTGACTGCCGGTCGGGGTTTGCGAAGGAGTGAAACCGAGAACAGTGTTCGCGTTAATTGCGTAGCCGGAAGAAAAAATTCTCTGGCGCGGTTCCAAGTTTTCAAAAACTTCATCGCCACCAGTAGTACAGCTAACCCCGGCAAGTTCAGCGACTTCAATATTTAAATAAATTTCATCATCAGAATTAAAATCAAAATCAAGTGCATCACCTCCGGCGGTGGTGTCCCCGATGCCTACATTATAAATTCCGTTCACCACCTCCACGGTCATAGTGGACGGTCCCCCGGGCCATATTTCGACATCCCCGCCCCCCACCGTGGCATCGTCAAAAAAAGAAAATTGAAAACAATAGTTTGTACCCGCATCTCCGCCTAAAAGACTGCCGGCGGCATTGAGCAGTCTACCTTGGTGATTGATGATTGTTGGTGATGCACCATAAGCAGATTGAACATCAAAAAACAAGGTTGAGAACGCAAAAACGACAACCAAAATCAAAGTGGCAGTCAAAGAGAAAAATCTTCTTTTGTTCTTTGAAAAGATTCTTATGTTCGCTAGGAACATATACTTATTGTAGTATAAAAACCCTTAGCATACAACGGCATTACAAAGCTCAAATGGGGATATATCTATCGATGCGGACAACCGGCCCAGCAACAGGGGCGACGTTTGCCTTCCGCTAATTCTTCGCAGGTGCGCCTGGTTCGGCGAGCTCGGGTTTCGGTTTGCTTTGCGGAAATAACCCAGCAGATAAATTCATTGCGCGCGAGAGGCGTGATGTCCTCCCATTTTTTTTGCACACCTCTGTTTTTAGTCAAAGCTTTCTTTAAATCTTCTGGAATTGCATGCGCCATATTTTTTGTTTTTATTTTTTTCATAGCTTGAAAAATTTGCGGAGACGGACGGATTCGAACCGTCGGAGGGTTTTAAAGCCCTCACCTCTTTAGCAAAGAGGTACCTTAGACCGCTCAGACACGTCTCCTTCACTTCGTTCAGTCGACATGTCTTCGCGCCCTCCCGAGCCTCCCTTAGGCTTGCGTTTTCAACGCAACACCTATTCGCCTTTGGCGAAACGGATAAAATATAAAGCAGTTTATATTTTATAGACACGTCTCCATCTAGAACATTTTCACTTTAGCATATTTCTATCTTTTTTTCATTTTGTGTTATATTACCAGAGTTATTTATGGATGAGTGGGTGAGTGGTTTAAACCAGCGGTTTACTAAACCGCCGTCCTGTAAAAGGGACCGTGAGTTCGAATCTCACCTCATCCGCAAATGGTTTTTTAATGGGGTATAATATATTTATGGATGCTCAAAAAGAAAAATCAAACCAAACGCCTACTCCTCCTTCCTCAGACGAAATTCCTACTTCTTCTTTTTTTAGAAGAAGATTGAAGTCTTATATTGAATTTGAAGAAAAGTGGGCTGACGCGCTGGCAAAGTTTTTGACTAAATTTTTTGGGAGTCTGCGATTTTTAAATTTTACCCTTGCCGTTTTTTTATTTTGGATAATTGTAAATCTCGGACTAATATCTGGACTGGATCCATTTGACTCTTACCCCTTTAACTGGCTGATGATTGTTGTGCAACTATTTTCGATTGTTCTTTCTGTGGTAGTACTTATAAACCAAAACCGAGAAGAAAAAATTGACGAAGTTTATCAAAAAATGGAGTTTGAAATAAACGTGCGAGCGGAAAATGAAATTACAAAAATTCTGAAAATGATTGAGGAAATACACAACGAGCTCGGTATCGCCAAAGTAGATAAAGAACTAGAGCAAATGAAAAAAGAAATAAATATTTCTGAAGTCAAAGAAAATGTTGAGCAGGTTATCGAAGAAGATAATAAATAAAAAAGCTACTCAAAATAGTTGTGAACATGCTCAAAAATGTAAAAGCGAAAAGTGTGAAGGAATATTTATGGAGAAAGCAATTAACACGATAAATTAAAATAAATCCGAAATTTCATCAATTCTAGATAAAGTTTCGGTAAAATTTTCTGGGTGCTCTTTTATTTCTTTTTCCAAATCTTCTCGCTTCACCCAGCGTCCGACTTCTATTTCGCTCTTCTGTACTTTTATCTCTCCATCATAGCGACAGCGGTAAATAAAATCGTAGCTTTTAAAAAGTTTGCCATCATAAGTTTCTTCAAAATATCTCCCGCAAACAAACTCAAGCGGAACTCCGGAAACGCCGAGCTCTTCTTCTAATTCCCTTTTAGCTGCTTCCTCTGGTTCCTCTCCCTCATCTATATGCCCACTACAAGATTGATCCCATTTTCCTGGGGCGATGTTCATATTTTTGTCTCTCTTCTGTAAAAAAAGTTTTCCAATATCATTAAAAACAAAAACGCGCACCGCCCCACGAATAGCTTCTTGCGTTAAAGCTTCGTTCTTAGAAAGATTGCCTAAAAAATTCCCTTCTTTATTGAAAATAGCAACTTCTTTCATAAATAACATTTTACACTAAATACAAAAAACAAGCTCAAATTAAAAGCTTTACATTCTCCGGATTTGGACTAGTATGAGGGTATTAACAACAAATTAACTGAAAACATATGAAAAACCAAGATATTTACGCTTATATTTGTTCTTTTTCTAGGAGCTTTCGCTTTGAGCGCAAGCAGAGCCCAAGCTCAAAACTGCGGTTTCTATCGCGATTTAGGAGTGGGCTCTCGAGGTTCGGATGTCTCCTGTTTACAACAATATTTAAATAGTGCAGGTGCCTACGGGTATTTGGTAACAGATGGGATTTATGGAAACAAGACCAGCCAAGCGGTTTGGAGTTGGCAAGCGCAAAATGGAGTTGTTCCGTCCGGATACTTTGGCGCATCCTCTCGCGCGCTATTTTCTCAAATCGGGGGAAACTATAATTCCGGAGGCCAAGTCCTAGGCGCCAGCACTGATTTGAGTTTTACTTCTAAAGAAGCGCAAGCTAAACAGAAGATAGAAGACGCAATGGAAGAAATTGAAGACGCACAAGATGAAATAGATGATTCTAATAAAAATACAGACGATGCGGAAGAATCTTTGGAAGATGCCTACCATGATTTGCTTGACGCATTTCGAGAATACTTGGTCCGCAATTACGACGACGCCTATGACTTTGCAAATGATGCTTTAGAAAATGCCGAGGACGCGATAGATGAAGCGGACGGACGAAGTGGGGGCACCCGCGAAGATGCGGAAGATGCAATTGATGATGCCGAAGACGCAATCAATGACGCGGAGGATGAAATTGATGACGCTCGCGATCGCGGACAAAACGTTAACTTTGCGGAAGACCTCCTGGATGAAGCGGAAGATTTACTTAACGAAGCCGAAGATGAGTTTGATGACGGAGACTATGATGATGCAGAAGACTTGGCTGAAGAAGCAGAAGAGTTCGCGGACGATGCGATCGACTCATTAAACTAATCCAGCCCTCAAATTCAATACTGTGATAAAATCTTAATTGAGTATAATTCACTGTAAACTAGACTTTACATAAAAAAAGATATATCATACTCTCGGCAATGAAAGAAAGTATCAAAAACCAGATTGCAGAGACACGAACCAAAAAAGGCTTGACCCAAGAAGAGCTCGCAAGCGCGGTGGGGGTAAGTCGACAGACTATAATCGCCATCGAGCGAGGCAACTACACCCCATCAGTATTATTAGCGTTAAAACTTTCAAAGTTTTTTGGCTTACCCGCTGAAAAGCTTTTTGTAATTTCTTATGAAAAATAATTTCACTTACGAAACAATAATCTCTCTTGTCCTGCTGGTCTTGGCGGTACTCCTTTTAAACCCTTTTGGTTTCTGGATGCCGGACATGATGTTAATGAGCATACTTGCGTTGGTCGTGGTAGTTTTTGCAATATTTGCCACATTTTTAATGAAAGAAAGAGCGTTTGATGAACGTGAAGCAAGCCACCGCATGCTTGCCGGGCGAGTCGCGTTCTTGTCGGGCTCTCTAGTGATAACCCTAGGAATAATTTTCCAATCTTTAAAACATGAGGTAGACCCTTGGCTGGTGATTACTCTAGTGGTGATGATTCTTTCTAAATTCATAGCGCGAATATACAGTCAAAATAAGTTTTAGATATCCACAGGCTATGTAAAGCATACTTTACATCTAAAAATTTATAGTCTAAAATATAAGCATTAACAAATTTAATTACAAAAAAATATGAAAAACACAATTTGGATTTTGATAGTGATAGCGGTTTTAGCGGGAATTATAATTTTTGCTTCTTCGGATAAAGAACCAAGCATGGAAAAAGAAAGCGAAAATATGGCGCAAGAAGAAAGTGTGGGGGCAGAGATATCACCAGAGGATGGTGAGATGATGCAAGATGATTCTGTAATAGAAAACGAAATAATGATGCAAGGAGCAGGCTCCTATGAAGCTTACGCGCCAGAGAAATTAGCTAGAGCGGAAACCGGCGATGTGGTCCTTTTCTTTCATGCCGACTGGTGCCCGACTTGCCGAGGACTGAATAATGATATAAATGCCAACTTGTCTAGCATCCCAAAGAATGTAAGTATCTTAAAAGTAAACTACGATAAGGAAACTGCTCTCAAGCAAAAATACGGCGTCACCTATCAGCACACCTTGGTCCAAGTGGATTCAAATGGAAATATGATTACCAAATGGAGCGGAAACTCGACTCTTGTTTCATTACTTCAATCTATAAAGTAAATGTTGCTTCTTCTTATATCATTCATAGCAGGTGTACTGACTGTTCTTGCCCCATGTATTTTGCCTTTGCTTCCGGTAGTCGTGGGTGGGACGCTCGCTGGTGGAGAGATAGATAAAAAGAGAGCTTATACAATAATCGTTTCCCTTGGTCTCTCGGTAATTTTCTTTACCATACTTCTCAAAGCCAGCACCCTCCTTATAAACATTCCACCCCAATTCTGGCAGTGGTTCTCTGGAGGCATTATCATCTTAATCGGTCTCGTCTTTATTTTCCCCAGCCTATACGAAGGAGGCTTGATGGCTCGTCTCTCGGGGCGCGCCAATATGCTTTTGGGCACTGGCGAGAAGAAAAAAAGTTTTTGGGGCAACGTGATTATGGGCGCGGCGCTCGGTCCCGTTTTTTCCACTTGTTCCCCGACTTATTTCATAGTACTCGCTACGGTTTTACCCGTCTCCCCCGTTTTAGGATTTGTGTATATTTTGGCTTATGTTTTTGGCTTATCAATCTCGCTCCTCATTGTGACTTTTGTAGGACAAAAAATAATGGTGCGTCTAAACTTGGTCGCGGACCCTCGGGGTCGGGTAAAGAAATTTTTTGGAATTCTTTTTATCCTGGTGGGTATTGCGCTCATTACAGGGTTTGATAAAAAATTGCAAATTTCTATTTTAGACTCCGGATTTTTTGATGTGACTAAAGTGGAACAGAAATTGCTGGAACTCGAAGGAAAAAAAGAAGCAGAAGAAAAAACTCCGAACCAAGGAGAGAGAAGAGACGCTAACCGGCTCTCGCCAACCCAAAAAGCTTTAAAATATCAAAAAGCCATAGAGCTCTCCACGCCGGATGGATTTATAAATACCGACGGAAAACCAATCACAATCTACGAGCTTGTGGGGGAAAAAGTTATCCTCCTGGACATTTGGACCTACAGCTGTATCAACTGCCAGCGAACGCTCCCCTATCTCAACGCTTGGTACGATAAATATGCCGACAAGGGTTTGGAAATTATCGGGCTTCACACCCCGGAATTCGCTTTTGAAAAACTGATAAAGAATGTAGAGAGAGCCACGGAAAAATTCGGCATAAAATATCCGGTGGTGCTCGATAATGATTATTCCACCTGGAGCTCCTACGGCAACCGCTACTGGCCTCGGAAATATTTGATTGATATTGACGGCTACATCGTTTACGACCACATCGGCGAAGGCGCGTATGAAGAGACCGAAAGAAAAATAATGGAGGCGCTCACCGAACGCGCAGAGCGCTTGGCGCAGGAAATTGAACTGCAAGACAGCGTGGTTGGCGATATTTCGAAAGTATCGGTCGCCGAGAGTCCGGAGATATATTTTGGGGCTTGGAGGAACGATCGCCTGGCAAATGGCACGCCGGGAGAAATCGGAGAGCAAGATTTTGTTTTACCCCAAACAATTGCTCGAAATCTTTTATATCTTGAAGGTCCATGGCAAATAGAGCAGGAATACGCGGAAAACCGAGGACCCGCAAAAATAGTTTTCAAATTCAAAGCCAAAGAAGTCTATATGGTTGCAAGCTCTGAGGCAGGAGTAGAAATTGAAATATACCAAGATGGCGTGTTCGTAAAAAAAGTGAGGGTGCAAGCCGACCAACTCTACACTCTGATTGAAAATCAGACGTCTCTAGAACACACCCTAGAAATTCGCATACCCGAAGCCGACCTGCAGGCATTTACTTTCACCTTCGGATAAAAAGCTGTTATAATGGAAAGGTGGAACCAAAAACAAAAGAACTGGAAGGGGAAATTAAAAAACTTTCCGAAAATTACGCTATCAAAGCGGACATGATTTCAATCAGCGCTCACCAGATAAGAACATCCATGTCTGCTATCAAGTGGATAATTGAAATGTTTTTGCAGGGCGATTTGGGTAGACTAACCGTGGAGCAAGAGAACCTGCTAAAAAAGGCGGCTGAAAGCAACGCTAGGGCGACTAGCGTGGTCAGCGAGCTTCTTTTAACAAATAGAACAGAGGACATCGTGGAACAAAAGTACAACTTTGCTCCGCTTGACCTAGTGGAGCTTACTGAAAATTCTATCTTCAATTTTTCCGGCGAAGCTTTTACCAGGGGGATAGAAGTTATTTTCTTGAAGCCGGGTAGTGAAGTGCCAAAAGTAAAAGCGGACAGAGAAAAATTACTGGTAGTCCTGCACAATCTTCTTGATAATGCCATCAAATACAGCAACGCGCATGGAAAAATATTCATCGTGCTAAAACAGACGGACGGCATGATTCAGTTTTCCATCAAAGACACCGGCATAGTCATTTCTCCGGAAGGTAAAACAAAAATCTTTCAAAAGTTTTATCGCGATAAAGAAGCGGTAAAGAAAGAAATGGTGGGTTCTGGTATTGGACTTTATACTGTGAAAAAAATAGTAGAACGCCATAGCGGAGAAATCTGGTTTGAAAGCGGAGAAAACACGGGTACGACTTTCTTCTTCACAATCCCCACCTTTAAGTGATGACCATTTGCACAGAGATTTTGACATAGTATAATGTAGACATGACTAAATCAATACTTATCATTGAAGACGACGATTTTCTTGCAGGGCTTGAAGCGACCAAGCTCAAGAAAAAGGGATATGAGATATTTACCGCGCCAAATAGCGTGGAGGCTTTTAAAATTATAGACGCTGGGACGAAACTTGACCTTATACTGCTCGACCTGTTACTGCCGGATGTGGACGGATTTATGATACTAGAGAAAATAAGACAAAATAAAAATATGCTAACTATTCCGGTGATTGTATTTTCTAATCTATCTGAAGACAAAGACATCCAGAGAGTAAACAAACTCGGGGTCAGCGATTTTATGATAAAGTCCAATTTTACTTTGGACGAACTCGCAGAAAAAGTGAAAGACCTCATCGGAGAGTAAAATAAATTAAATATGGCAAAAACAATACTCATAATAGAAGACGACGAATTCTTGCTCGGGCTCGAAAAAGAAAAGTTAGAAAAAGCAGGCTACGAAGTCTTGACAGCCGTAAATAGCGTAAAAGCTTTTGGAATAGTAAATAGCAATAAAAAACTCGATCTGATCTTGCTTGATCTCCTTCTGCCGGATGTGGACGGATTTATGATATTGGAGAAACTGCGGGAAGGTGCCATAACTAAAAATACACCCGTCATAGTCTTCTCCAACCTCTCTGAGGAAAAAGATATTGAGCGAGCGAATAAATTTCATATAAATGAATATATAGTAAAATCAAATATTTCTCTAAATGACCTAGTGGACAGAGTTAAAAAACTTCTAGGAGAATAAAATGAGGCTTTCCGATAAGTTGGAATTAATATTCCGCTTAGACACAAACCAAAAAAAAGCGCTCAAGAAGCTCGGGCTTTTTTCCGTCGCGGATTTGTTGTTTTATTTCCCTACCCGCTACAGCGACCTAAGTACGGTAAAAAAAATCGCTGAACTATTCCCCGGAGAGATGGCAACGGTTTATGGAAAAGTCTCAAAATTAAAAACCAAAAAAGCTTTCCGCTCCCATATGCCCCTCGGCGAAGGTGAGATAGAAGACCTGTCTGGTAAAATAAAAATAATTTGGTTTAATCAGGCCTATCTCGCCAAAATGATAAAAAACGGCGAAAGTGTAAAACTAACCGGCAAAGTGACCAGCGGAAAAGGAGGTATATATCTTGCAAACCCGGAACTGGAAAAAATGCCGAATATGCCGATTGATTCGCACGATACGCTCTTCCAAAAAGAAGGTTCAGTAAGCCAAGGTCTCACTTACCCTATTTATGCCGAGACGCGGGGCATTACTTCCAAATGGTTTTACCATACAATATTAAAAATTTTCCAAGAAAAAACTTTGAGCGGGCTAGAGGACTATATCCCCAAAGATATTGTTCAAAAATATAGTCTGCCGACACTCAAAACCGCGCTTGTCTGGATACATACGCCGAAAAATTTGAAAGACGCCGAAAGCGCGCGCAAACGTTTTGCTTTTGAAGAAGTCTTTTGTATTCAGCTAGAACGTCAGCATGATAAATACGAATACAGAAAAAATAAATCTTTTCAAATTAAAAAAGAGGAAAAACTAGTCAAAGATTTTTTGGCTCGCTTCCCTTTCACCCCTACCAATTCTCAAACAAAATCTATCCAGACTATTCTAGAAGATATGGGTAAAAATTTTCCGATGTCACGCCTGCTTGAAGGTGACGTCGGCTCCGGCAAAACTGCGGTTGCAGCAACGGCTTCATATGTAGTGGTGAAAGAGCGTCCGCTTGGCCAGAATTTTGGAAATTTGCAGGTGGCCTATATGGCGCCGACGGAAATACTCGCCACCCAGCATTTTGAATCTTTTATTGAGTACTTTAAACATCTGCCAGTAAACATCGGGCTCATCACTAGGTCCGGTTGTAGAAAGTTTCCTTCTAAAACAGTCGGTCCTCAGGGAGTCGGGGTAAACTGGACTAATATTTCTCGCGCCCAACTTTTAAAATGGGTAGCTAATGGCGAGATTCCTATATTGATAGGTACCCACGCATTAATTCAAAAATCTGTAAAATTCAAACACTTGGCATTTGTGGTAATCGACGAACAGCATCGCTTCGGCACCATGCAAAGACAAAAGCTCGCTAGGAAGGACGGCATTGCCCCGCACCTCTTATCCATGACTGCAACTCCTATCCCCCGCACACTCGCGCTTACTATCTATGGTGACTTGGATTTATCACTACTTGATGAAATGCCCTCTGGACGAAAACAAATTATTACCGAAATAATTACGCCGAATAAACGCGATGAAACATATGAGAAAGTGCGGGAGGAACTCAAGGGAGGACGACAACTCTACGTTATTTGTCCCAGAATTTTTGAGCCTGACCCGGAGAAAGAACTTGCGCTCAATGTGAAATCCGCCGTGGCTGAAGCCAAGCGTTTAAAAAAAGAAGTTTTTTCGGAATACGAGATAGGAGTGCTCCACAGTAAAATGAGCAAAGAGAAAAAAGAGAAAATGATGCAAGATTTTACCGAAGGAAGAGTTCACATATTATGCGCGACCTCGGTGGTGGAAGTCGGGGTCAATGTGCCAAACGCGACCGTGATTATCATCGAAGGCGCGGAGCGTTTTGGTTTGGCCCAACTCCACCAGCTCCGTGGACGCGTGATTCGAAGCACCCATCAAGCATACTGCTATGTTTTTGCGGATGCTAAAACTGAGAAAACTATAGAGAGATTAAAGGCGCTCAAAACTGCAAAAAACGGCTTTGAACTAGCTGAACTTGATCTAACCCTACGAGGTGCGGGCGAGCTCTCCGGCACCAAACAATGGGGCATCACCGACCTCGGCATGGAAGCCATAAAAAATATAAAAATGGTGGAAGCCGCTCGCGCCGAAGCCATACGCCTCATCGCGGAAGACCCAGAGCTCTCAAGCTATCCCCTCTTAAAACAAAAAGTCCACGAAAAAGCCGGAGAGTTTCATTTTGAATAATTATTTTTCTTTATTTACATTCACAAATGTTTTAAACCCTTCGATATCTTGTTCAGAACCTAATATGTGAATTTGTTTTGGATTCCTGGCTGTTATGCTTTTACCATCATCGACTCTTGAGCTTCTTATAGTTCCATCATACTTGAATTGTGGTAATTCTCCTGTTGTATGATAATTATTCACCCAATCTGGATTTGTAGGACTTTCATAATTATTTATCTCTTCACGATAATTATGATCCCATTCACTTAAAGGATTTTCAATGTTTAGAAGTACAGAATATACATTCTCACCAAATTCATATTTTAACGCCTTTTCGGAAAACCAAATATGACTAAGACCAGAGGAGTTGGGGTTTTTAAATTCTGGAAATTTATTAGGGCTAGCATGATAAACAATATCTTTTATCTTACTCTCCGGGAAAATAGTATCCAAATATTCAGAATATTGTTCTTTTGTACCAATTTGAGCAAGTTCTGGATTTTGTTCAAATACAAAATCAACACCTTCTTTTACTTTATTTTCAAGTGGTTTAATGACCCTTTCCCCATCTTCTAGTTTTTCTATTTGGTCAAATTTCATACTTGTCCGCCCTCCACGACTCGAACGTGGGGCATCCTTGGTATAAGCAAGGCGCTCTGACCAACTGAGCTAAGGGCGGATTAATAATTTTAACAGTAAACCATCTTGAATTTATTTGCAACTTAAAACACAAGACTATCTTGTATATATTTTATTCCCATTAACACTTGGGCTGTAACCTCTGTCAAATAAACACTCACTGTGCAAGTCCCCTGTCCAAAACCATTTTTATAGGTAATTGCTGAACTTAAAGATTTTTTAATATAGGATTTTCTAAATTGTTTTAAAGGTATACCTAACTCTCGAGACCAGTATTTTTCTTGTCTTTTTATATTCATATCTGAGTATAAATGCAAGTGAACTCGTAATTTTTCTTTTGAAACATTAAATACTTTCAACCAATTAATAAAGAATTTTAACATGTTTGGATTAGTATTTGTAAGACATGTTGTACCATTTTTTGTTTTTCCGCCCTCTGCCCAATATAAAAATAATCCACTCAAAAAAAGCTCTCTTTCGGTAAACTTACCTATTTTCTTTGAAATCAATTCGTAAGCTTTTAAAAACTTTGCTTCTCGTTTCATCCTCATGGTATTTCTGTAATGTTCAATCCGAATAGGGCTATCAGCTTGAAGCTCTCTGATTCTTTTTTCTGATAACGGCATATTATAAAGCCAACCACTCAAAGTGCTTTTACTTATACCAAGCTTGTCTTTAATTTGGCTGTAACTCATGCCCTTCTTGCGCATCAATATAGCTTTTTGTTTGTCTATCTTTCGTGCCATAAATTCGTACTTACAAATAGTAAGTACTGGTATAGTATACCATGGTTCGTATATAGTGAACAACTGTAAGTAGTTTAGCTCGCCACTTCGAGAGTCGCGGGCGCGTCTTTCTTCTTTGGAATAATGCCGTGAGCGATAATTATTTTTTCGTATTCTGCTTGTTCCAGAGTTTCCACTTCTATCAGTTTTATCGCAATAGCGTCAAGCACTTTCTTGTGCTCTTTGAGCACAGTTTCAGCGGATTTGAGTCCGTCGTTTATGATTCTTCCGATTTCTTTATCAATCTTTTGCGCAATGTCTTCGGAATATGGTTCATTCCCGCCTTCGTTCCAAGGATTTCGGCTAGCGCCATCGGTAAAAGCTACCGGCCCGAGTAAATCCGACATACCCCAACGGGTGACCATGGCGCGCGCTAGATTTGTCGCCACCTGCAGGTCTGAAGATGGTCCAGTAGTGATGTCTCCGAAAATCATTTTCTCCGCCACATATCCACCGAGAGACATAGCAATATCATCAATGAATTCTTTTTTGGATTGAAGTTTTCTGTCTTCCAGAGGAAGTTTCAAAGTATACCCGCCAGCAGAGCCTCGCGCCACAATGGAAACTTTGTGCACGGGGTCAGCATATGGAAGCACAGAGGCGACCAGGGCGTGCCCGGCTTCATGATACGCTGTGATTTCTTTTTCTTTTTTAGAAAGAAGATGGCTCTTGCGCTCCGGCCCGAGCATCACTTTTTCAATCGCACGGATGAGGTCAAATTGGAAAACTTTTTTGCGATTTTCGCGAGCCGCCAGTATCGCCCCTTCATTCATCACGGAATTTAAATCTGCGCCAGAGAATCCGGGCGTACGCTCTGCGATTAATTTTAGATTTATGTCTTCCGCCAACGGCTTTTTGAGCGCGTGGATTTTTAGTATCTCTTCGCGGTCAGTGCGGTCTGGTAAATCCAGAATCACTTTGCGGTCAAAACGCCCGGGACGGATAAGCGCGGGGTCAAGTACGTCCGGTCGGTTGGTCGCCGCCATCACTATCACTTTGTCGTTTGGCTCAAAGCCATCCATCTCTACTAATATCTGGTTTAGAGTTTGCTCGCGCTCGTCGTTGCCACCGCCGTAGCCCCCACCGCGAGTGCGCCCGATAGCGTCTATTTCATCTACGAAAATTATCGCCGGCGCAGATTTTTTAGCCATTTTAAAAAGGTCGCGCACCCGAGAAGCTCCCACGCCCACAAACATCTCTACGAATTCGGAACCCGAAAGATGAAAAAATGGCACCGAGGCCTCACCCGCCACCGCTCGCGCAAGGAGTGTCTTGCCTGTGCCCGGCGCTCCGGTGAGCATTACTCCTTTCGGAATCCGCGCGCCAATTTCCAAAAACTTCTTCGGATTTTTTAAAAAGTCCACGATTTCTTTCAGCTCTTCTTTCGCTTCTTTACAACCGGCCACATCTTTGAAGGTTACTTTATTGTTCTTGTCATTCGGGTCGGTGAGACGCGCTTTGGATTGACCAAAAGTAAACGCCTGCATACCGGCGCCTTTGACTTGGCGAGAGAGATACCAAAAAATAAAAACTATAAAAATAATCGGTAAAAGAAACGGCAAGAGGTTTAAGAGCACATAGCCGATACCGGACTCGTTTTTGATTTCGATTTCAACATTTGCGAGCGCTTCTTTGGATACGCCGTAATTTGTCAGAGTCTCGGTCAGCGCCGAGCCCGCCTCTTTTTTTGATTCCTTTACGGTGTCATCTAGATAAGTGATAGTCAGCTTTTCACCTTCAACTAAAATTTTTTTCACAACTCCCTCTTCTACACCCTTAGCAATCAGAGACACTGGAATTTGCACGATTTCTTTAGGATTACCGGCAATCGCCAAATACAGCGCCGTAATAACCATGAAGATTAAAACCGTGCCAGCGATACTGCCGAAAAACTTTGGTTCTGGTCCGCCTTTTTTCCCCTTATTTTTCTTATTCTCTTCCCCTTTGTTGTTTAGAAAATTCATTGGCATCCTGCTATGATAGCACAAAAATTCAAAAAGTAAAAAACAAAACACCCCCGCCGTAAGGCGGGGGTGTTTTGAGAAAAGGTATTATGCGGGTTGTACGACGCGTTGTACGTTCACGGCATTCTTGCCTTTTTCAGAATCTTCTACATCAAAAGATAAAGTATCACCCTCGTGAAGCTCAGTGAACTGAACTCCTACAAGAGAATTGCTGTGAAAGAATAAATCTTTCTCCAAGCCTTCTGCTGTGATGAAACCAAAACCTTTTTCAGTAACAAGCTTTTTTATTGTTCCTGTCATTGTGTTTCTAGCTAAATTATTAAATTACAAATATAAGCAGTTTCTTAAATATCGACGATTTGAACCTCTCGCTCTAAATGTCCTAGGAGTATAGCATATTACGATACAAATGTCAACGATTTTTAGAAATAGATGTGCTAGTATTTAACTATGGCTAGTTATGCGGAAAATAGAAAAGCGCGGTTTAATTACGAAATCTTGGATAAATACGAGGCGGGTATTGAGCTACTTGGAACAGAAGTAAAATCTGTGCGAGGCGGACAAATGTCTTTGGAGGGAGCGTTTGTCATTGTTCGAGGTGGAGAAGCGTTTTTAATCAATGCCAATATTCCGCCATATCAGGTAAAAAACGCACCGAAGGATTATGACCCGCTTAGAAATAGAAAATTACTTTTAACTAAAAAAGAAATTGCCGAGCTTTCTGGGAGCGAAAAAAACAAAAGCTTGACGATAGTGCCAATTTCAGTGTATAATAAAGGGCGCAAAATAAAAATTGAAATCGCACTCGTCAAAGGAAAAAAGAAATTTGATAAGCGCGAAACTATTAAAAAGCGCGAGACGGACCGAGAAGTTCGAAGAACTTTGAAAAATTAGTATATGGGGATGCAAGGCATAGACAGTTGGCCTGCTCTCATTGATGCATACCGAGCATGAACATAATCTCGTAAAAATTTGTTTAAATGTTAATTGCAAAATTGACTGCTAAGGCCAAAGCATTAGTTTCTCCTTACTTCGGTTCGGAGAGCTTTGCTTTCGCTCCAGTATACGCGTAAGCGAAGCTGGCGTCTCTATCATAGACTTCCGATATATGGATAGAGGTGTAATATTATCGGGATAAGGAAATATCCGCTCTAATATTTCACGAAAATCCAGAGCTCGACTCCAAAATATTTTGTCTGTTTCTTAATTTTGGAGTTTAAACCAAAAAACAAGCTAAGTATGTAGACTTCTTTAGGGTAACCTTCTGCACGGGGATTCGATTTCCCCCATCTCCACAAAAAAAATGCTAAAATAAAACCATGAAACCTTTAAATCAAATGAAGAAAGAGGATATCAAGAAGATTAAACTGATTGTCTTTGATGTGGACGGAGTGCTTGTTCCGAGAGGCACTAAGATTAAGCAAGTAGGTAATACCACTACGCTAGAAACAAAAATCATTGCCAAAAAGCAGATAGAGCAAATAGAAAAACTTCATAAAAAAGGATTTTTGATAAATATCAGCTCTGGCAGAGGACTTTACATGTTACAAGAAATGTTTCGGGGAATTTTGCCTTTTGTGAGCCTCACCTATGAAAACGGAAGCGCCACTTGGTATAAGGGAAAAATCTACCAGCATATAAACAGCTTTAAATACTTGCAGGATATATTTCCTAAATTAAGACAGGTCACAAATAAAAATATCAAAGGATTTGAACCAAAAGAATTCATCATAACCATACATTGTAAAAAAAGAGTAAAAGAGATTGAGAAAATACTGAAAAAATATAAAAATCTTTACACTGTCTGGAACGGCGAAGCTTATGATATCGGAATAAAGAAACGCCAAACCAAGGCCTTGGGCTTGAGAGAGATAATGAAAATTTTAAAATTGAAAAAAGAAAACGTTATGGCAATCGGAGATAATCATAACGACCAAGAATTATTGGAGGAGAGTGGAACCCCTATCTCAGCCGACAAAACTAGAGCAAAAGGAAAATTCTTTGTCCCACTTAAAGGTAAGTTTCTGCCAGCAGATAACTTGATGCAGAAAATCTTGTCTCTCTAAGAAACTAAAAATATTTTTTGAACTCTTTTAAAAAGGCGATTTGATTTTCCGCGCGTTTTTTGTTTTGCTCATATAAGCTTTCGTATTTTGAAGAATCCAGCACCCAGTAATTTTCATTAAAGGCGTCGGTAATAAACCGCGCCGAGAGCTCTAGGGTTATCAACTTTACTCCATACGGTATCGATTCCTTCTCGGCCGGAGTCAAAAAGTCCGCGGTTGAAAAATAACCCGATAGCGCGTTATCATACACATCTTTATCAAAGCGCACCTCATGCGTGTCTTCTCCGCCGGGCATACACCAGCTACGCAAAGCATCTCCCAATTCAACTGCAATAGTACTCTCCATCAAGGTATCAAGGTCGGCCAAAGCGAGAGCCTTTTCTCCCCTTTCGTTAAAAATAACATTGGTTATTTTTAAATCTCCGTGAATTACTCTCGTTGGTAAATCAACTTTCTTCGGAAGCTCCGCATACAAATCAAACACTTCCCCTGCCAAAACCTTTAGATGTGGATATTTTTCGCCTACTTCATTCTCGATTAAAGTTTGGTTAAGTTTTTTAATAATAAAATCCGTATCATGAAAATGAGGTATTTGGTATTGAAATTCGTATTTAAAATTTATAAGCGCCTTATGAAAAGAACCTACCAGCTTCCCGGCTTCTTTGGCTTGTGCCACAGACGAAACATTGGAGAGAATTTTCCCGGGAATAAAAGTAAGCATCTTCCACCAAACCTCTCCGTCCGACAAAAAAAGTTCTCCGGAAAAAGTTTTTACCACCCTCTGAGTCAAAAATCCTTCATCCGCCAAATATTCCGTGACTGCCCAAATATCCTGCATCACAAGCGAATCAAAAGAAGAATTCATTTTTTGCAAAATATACTCATTTTTTTTATCGCCTTCCCCGATAGAAACCTTGTAAGTAATATTCGTCGCTCCGTCGCCGAAACGTTCAAACGACGCATCGGTTGCTTCAGGAAAGTATTTTTTTATAACTTCTTCTATAGTCATAAAATAACATCGCTTAGTGAGTGGCAAATTTTGTGCTGATATACAGATTTTGTTTCCGCCATTTTCCGTGACTCTAAATACCTGACCCGAATTTCCTCATCATCTTTTGCGTTCATCGCATGCTCGGGTGTGCGTTTCATAAAATATGTCTCTACCTGTGGCAATTCTCTCTGCGCTTTATCTAGTTCATGGCCATTGTTGTCCACAAATATCAACTTGCTACTGGCACCTGCGTATTTTTTTATCATCTCCGCCTTGTCCCCGTGCTTGTTTACGTAAATAACTTTATCCACTAACTTGGAAAGTCCGACCCCAAGCACTTTTTTCTCTTGCCAATCTGGATAACCAAAAGATAAAAGTAGTATTTTATATCCTTTCTCTTTCGCTTCTTTCAAAAAAGAAAAAACATCAGAATAAAGGTATTCGCTAAATTTAATACTTTTGCCGAAAGCTTGAATATCTTCTAAAGAGCAGGGCGATGAGTTCATAATTTTATTTAGCTCTTGTAGATGAACTTCCAGAGAATAACCAATCTTTGCTGACGATTCATATGCCTCCTCCCATTTCTTTACTGGAATATTAAACCGAGCAAGCATTGGTAGCCTTATTTCAAACAGCAAAAAACTATCCGTATCGTAGCAGGTATGATCAAAATCAAGGACTAAAATTTTATCTGTCGGTTTAAACGGGGTAATCATATGGCCAAATCAAAAACAAGCTAAATATAGCACATAAATAGAGACTTGTTGACCCGGTAGTAGATTTTGGCAAAGCCTTTCAAGGCATGTGTATCGCACATTGCCAAAATTCACTACCAGGTTGACTTTAAACCTAAAATAAGCTAATATCTTAAATACTAAACGAACCAAGAGAACATTTAGAAGAACAATTGCGAGAAAGAATCAACAATCAAATACGAGCCAAAGAACTCCGAGTTATAGGAAGTGAAAACGAAAATCTAGGTGTTTTGAGCATCAAGGAAGCGCTGGAATTGGCAGAAGCGAAAGGTTTAGACTTAATCGAGATATCACCGAACGCGACTCCACCTGTGGCAAAAATAATGGAGTTTGGTAAATATCAATATGAGGCCAGCAAAAAGTTGAAAAAGGCGAAAGCGGGCGCAAGTGCCACCGAAACCAAGTCCATCCAAATAAAAATAGGCACCGGCGAGCACGATTTGGAACTCAAAGCGAAAACTGCTTCCCGTTGGCTGAAAGAAGGACACCGAATAAAAATAGAGCTCTTCCTAGCGGGACGCGCAAAGTTTATGGACGAAAAATTTTTGAAAGAACGCTTGGACAGAGTAATGCATTTTATAACTGAAAATTATAAAGTGGCCGAGTCTTATAAAAGAGGTCCGAAAGGATTAATGTTAACCATAGAGAAATCAAAATAATGAATCCCGTTAGAAATTCACAAAACGGGAAAAGGTGTAAGAATTATAAATTATAAAAATTTCTAAACGGGATGAAAACAAATAAATCATATTCAAAAAGATTGAAAGTGACAAAGAACGGAAAAATAATCGGCAGAAAACCGGGCTTTAATCATTTCAACGCCAAACAATCCCGCTCTACCCAGCTTGCCGGCAGACGTGGTAAAGGTTTTGTAATAAAAAATAAACCAAAGAGCCACTTATTACCATTTAATTAAATTAGGTTCTAGGTTCTAGGTTCTAGGAGAAAATACTAGAAACTAGTCACTAGCAACTAGTAACTAATCGATGACCAGAGTAAAAAAAGGAGTACACGCATTAAAGAGAAGAAGGAGCGTTTTGAAACAAACCAAAGGAATGCGTCATGGACGAAGCACTAAAGAACGCCAAGCTAAAGAGGCGCTACTGCATGCCGGAGCCTATGCTTTCGCGCACCGAAGAGACAAAAAGTCGCACAACCGAAAACTCTGGAATATAAAAATAAACGCCGGCAGTCGCGAGTTAGGCATGTCTTACTCTCGCCTTATCGGCGCCCTCAAAAAGAAAAAAATAGAACTAGACAGGAAAATCTTGGCAGACCTCGCAGAGAACAACCCTAAAACTTTCGCAAAAGTTTTAGCGGGATTGAAGTAGTCTTTAGACTATTTTATACTCTTCAATTTTGTATTTTTTTATCAGAGCGATGATATCTGAAACCATCTTTTGAGGGTTGTCAGTTATGACCAGCTTGTCGTTCGGACGATGACTTTTAGCAACTATTTCTTTTAGCTCTTTGCCCATCTCCCACGGCCCTTCATAAATTCCCAAGACTTTATCATCTTCAAACGCAATGGTAAATTCGTGAATGGTCCCGATACGCCCGCAACCACATATTACCGCATCCGCGGATCGAGTAAGTAATAAATCTCGTCCGGAATATCCGAAGCCGGTATAAATAATTAAATCCATGTAGTCAAGGGGGAGCTTGAAAATTTCCACATGCTCACGCTCGGAAGCTGCCGGAGAAAAACCAATGGATATACCGCCTACTTCTTTCGCACCCATTGCAACCCAAAGTGGAAAGCCAGTGGTAGCCCCAGAGACTAAGACCGCCCCAGCACGAGCAATTTCGCGCCCGAGTTCTTTCGCTTTGTCTAGGGCATCCACTCCGCAATGTCCCGTCTCGGCTGCTCCGGAGATACAGATTTTGAATTGTTGATGCCCATGTTTTTCGTAAAAATTCTTTGAATCCATCCCGCTATTATAATATATTTTTAACAGATAAGCGAAACGCTGTCGTCTTGCTCCGGCGCATAGGCTTCGACACCCAGATTGTCCCGTAATTTTTGCACCAAAAACATTGCACTCTTGGGCTCGCCCATTACCACGAAAACTTTCTTCACTTCTTCCCGCGTGTCTTCCACAAATTGAAGCAATGCATCAGAATCCTTGTGTCCCGAGTATCCGGAAATCGTCGCTATGTGTGCGCGCACATTTACGTATTCTCCAGAAATACGGACCAGTTTCACCCCTTCTTGAATCAAACGCCCCGGGGTGCCCACAGACTGATAACCCAAAAGAAGAAGGGTGTTGTTCGGGTCCGGCAAATAATGTCGCTCGTGATGCACCACCCGCCCACCAGAAGACATTCCCGAGCCGGCAATCACTACTTTTGGATTAGGTACAGTGGAAATCATCTTTGATTCTTCGGATTTTAAAGTGGAATGAAGCCCCGGAAAATCAAATAAATATTTATCGTTAGAAAGCGCACTCCGAGCCTTTTCACTAAAATAATCCTTATACTGCTTGAAGATATCAGTTAAACGGATAGCAAGCGGAGAATCTAGGAAAATAGGCATCACCGGTATGCGATTATTCTCAACCAGCGCATTTAATTCAAATAGCAACTCCTGTGAACGCTCCAGAGAGAAAGTGGGTATGATAAGTGTTCCCTTCCTTTTGTGATTGTCTTCAATCACTTCTTCTAGAAATTTTCGGCGCTCATTGCGCGACTCGTGATTACGGTCCCCGTAAACGCTCTCCATAATCAGATAATCCACGTCAGTTACTTTCTCGGTGTCCGGCAAAAGAGGCGAAGGACTATTTCCCAGATCTCCCGTGAAAAGAATTTTCTTGCCATTTAAAGTAAAACATATCATCGCTGAACCCAAGATATGTCCAGCATTTAAAAACTCTACTGAAAGATTTTCTGTGATTTTTATTACTTCGTGATATATAAATCCGTGCCAAAGGGAGAGCGCTTGATTTATATTTTTCTCGGTATAAATTTTATTTAAGTTGAAATCAGTATTTTTGGAAAGAATCGCCATGGTGTCGTTTAGCATCGGGAGTGCAAGCGAGCGGGTGGGAGGCGTAGAATATATTTTGCCCCGGAAACCCTCCTCTATTAATTTTGGAATTCTACCAATATGGTCTACGTGCGCATGCGTTACAAAAAGCATGTCTATTTCTCTAGAGTCGTAAGAAAAAGGGCTCCAATTAATATCATCAGCAAGTTTTATCCCCTGTGTGAGTCCGCAATCAATCAGAATTTTTTTGCCATCGGCTTCTAAAAGAAAATTAGAACCCGTAACCGTTCCCGCGCCCCCGCAAAATGTTATCTTCGCTATGTTCTGCATAGTGTAATAATAGCAAATTCTAGTTAAAAATTCAGTTTAATTTAATTCTTTTAAAGAAGTAAAAAATGGCAGTAAATCCTCCGGCTAAATCAAAACAAATGTCGGACAGGGTGTCTTTTAGATCAAAAAGGTCGCCCCCGATTTCATTTTTTACTATGATTTGAAATATTTCCCAGAAAATAAAGACAAGCAAAGAGACCAAGATAACTCTCGGAACGAAATCAGAAACATTTTTCCTTGGGTAAATAAATAAAATAACAGCCAAAGTAAGCCAGAGTCCTCCTAAGAAATGCATCGGCATGTCTAGCCACCAGAGCAAATAATACCAATGGAAACTCATCGCGATAAGATTAAAAAAAAGTATGAAAAAGATAAGAAGGACTACCCGTATTTTGAGTTTTTTTGTGTCCATACACTCAAAGTATACAGCATCTGCAAGAAAAAATCCCCCAGAGGGGAGAGTTCTTCTTAGGGCTATCTCTAATTTATTACCATAGCTAAAAGCTAAGTGGGTGCCAGACGTTCAAAACCAAGGTTCTGTCCGATCGAGACTCCCAAAAAATATTGTCTAGGTAATAATTTGAAATAACCCTACTTAAAGTGTAGCAAAGCTTAGAATCTAAGCAACTAGACAAAAACGTTTTTGTGTTTCTCTATGTTTATTGAAATAAGTTACAAAAAATTGAAGTGTTCTTTTATTTTTGACGCAGTTTTTTCAGGAGAAAGATCAGTATTATCTATATACAAGTAGTTTTCTTTATAAAAAAAGTCACCATTGGTATTAGTAACATGGTTCTTTTCTATCTCAGCAACAGTTTCTGCCCCTACAGCCATTTTAGATTTACGTCTATCTTCCATCTCCGCTCTATTGAGACGATTTCTTAATGGGGCGTATAACTCTACAAAAAATACCTGCCCACCATTTGCTTCTACTACCTTTTTATATATATCAATGTTTTTCTTACCTCTCTCTAAGTCAAACTTCCAAAAATAAGTAAAAATTAAATTCATATCTGCTTTTATACATTCCTCAATAATCCTTTTTCGAAATTCAGCACTTAAAGTATTGAGTTGCGACGATCCATGCGAGAAAAAGTTCTTTATTAGATCATCAACCATGTGGTTATGAAATACTCTGAAGTCCGTTATTTTTGCTAACGTCTTAGCAACCGTGAGTTTACCTACCGCTGGAGGACCAAAAATAACAAGTAGTTTTTTATTTTTCATATCTTTCTGGAGAGCTTATTATAAAGCATGATGTCATACTTGCCGTCTATTACATGATCTTCTTTCTCTACACCTAAAGTCCTCAGAAAATCAAAAAGTTCTTCTTGTGTCTTGATTCTACTTTCTTTATCTTCACTTTTTACAATTTTTTCCGCTTCAATAAACTCCCCTAGATCTTTTACATCGTCTAACACTATTTCAATATTATTAAAATTAGTTTTAATTCTCTTTTTATCCACTATTGGAACTCTTTTATACCCAATAAAACCCAAAACCTCTATCATTTTGTCACCATCGGAGATTTCGAATTCACGTTCTATACAATCTTGTCTACTTGATTGTGAAATTTTCAAAGTAAAAAAACATTTATTGTTTTGCTTGCGTACTCGGAGCACAGGCACAGTTAAAGGAGGCGGAAAATCCTCCCTAATAGGAATAAAAATGTAATCAACTTGGTGAAGCTCTTCCGAAAATTTACACCCTAAACTCAAAAGCTTCTGCGTTACAGACTCTCTGTCACGCAAATGAGCTTTTACTTCAACTTCATACATAAGATAAATATAGCACAAAATCCCCTTCCGGGGACTTTATAAATTTTAATTATTTACAACTTAAGAGCTTGAACTAGCTGTTTTATAAGTGCCACAACAACCGGTGGAGCAAGTAAACTAAAAGAATCGTTGCCTTCATCATCTTTAACAATCCAAGGTTCTTCGGAAATATTTACTTCTCCGGTTTTCTCTTCATGTTTGAATATGTAACTAGGAGTTACTTCATAATCATCAACAATATTATTCTTTACGCTGTCAACAGGAACGGCATTTCGCAAAAGTACCTTGGGGACACCATGTAAAGACATAACTTTCTTAGTTAACTTGTCATCCAAATCTAAACGTTCACGAATACTCTCAATTCCAGCAGTATCTCCTTCTTTGCTAACCATTCTGGCACCACCACACTCCGGATTGTCACAAATAAGGAAATATTGTTTTGTATCTTTATCGTAACCAACTTTCTTGGTAGGAAAAACGCTTAAATTTCTGGGAGCTTGGCATGTTGGGCAGACTACGCGATTACGCATTCGCTCATCCAGTACTGATTCTGGAATATTTATTGCAACAAATATGTCAGGATCCAAACGATAATTTGCTAAATCTCTAAAATAAAGTGAGTACTGCACTTGGTCTAGATCTCGAGGAAAACCATCTATGAAAATTACCTTACGATCAAATTTATCAATCTCTCTCTTTAGAAGCGCAAGTATAAATTCTGTCGGCAAAAGTACTTTTTGATTTTTGCCAATCAATGCATCAATGGCATCTTCAATTGAAATGTACCCCCGATAATGATCCTCTAGGTACTCCATAATTTCTTTTCTTTTTATAGGATCTTCAATATCTTTGTATGTAGCACGAACCAAATCTCCTACTGAAATATGCCCTATTTTATCGGCACCGAAAATTTCTCCCATTAATTTTGTATATGTACCTTTCCCTGAATTCTTTTTGCCAAGTAGATACGCAATAAAAGTGTTCTCTTTTAAATATTTCTTTAATTTGCCAATTTCCGCTCCAACTTTTGATTCAAAATATTCTTTTCTTTGTGCCGGATCAGTGAGGTCAAACTTTTTCGTGACATTTGAAACTTTGGTTTTGATAATTGGAAATTCCGTTAATGGTCCTTTCATAATTTTGCTCAAATAAAAAACAGCTTTCGCTGACTAATAATGTCCCATTATAGCAGAAAGAAAATAATTTTGCAAAATTTATCTTTTTATAATTTCTTCCAAAAATTTTATTTCAAATTCTTCCATAATTTTATTTCCTTCCGGTTTTATAAGCTTTGCTCCTTTTCCGCTTCACTAGTAAATTCAACAGACCAAATAGGCATTTTAGAGATACTTTCTCTTAATTTGATTAAGCGAAAGAGTTTTATTTTTTTTATTGGAAGGAGTAGAAAGTCTTTTTTTTGCCTTTGCGCTCAAATTAAGTCCATAATCAGGGTCATTGAAAACATCAAAAACCGCGCTTGAAACAAGAGCTTTAATTTGATTATCTATTCTTTTGGTCGCCAAAGCATTCATATTTTCATATTACCAAAATATACAACACAAGGCAAGAATTTACAAAATTTACTGTATCGTACTAAAACGCGCCATGATTTCTTCTTCCACTTCTTCGCGGTCTCGGCCGTATTTCATATAAGAAAGCTCTTTGATGGAATCCACGATTTCCATGTTCCCTTTCTCGGGCGCAAGAGTTTCAATATTGAAGGGCTTGGTTGGAGTTCCTTTAACCAGCATGGACACATAGGCGTTATAGTTATCCAGTTTGGTAATATCATGCGCGTTAAAAATCGGTTTGAATTTTTGCTCTAGAAAATTCGCATCTTCAGTGCCTACGCGGAATACCGCCATAGAGCCAACGTTCCCAAAAACAGCGTTTTTGATATTATCTTCCAGCTGGGTGATATATTGATGCGCAATATTTAGTGACAATCTATATTTTCTAGCTTCGGACAAAATAGAAGAAATAGAATCGGTGGTCACATTCTGAAACTCGTCAATGTAAAGATAAAAATCATTCATCGGTTTACCAAACATATCCACCCGAGAGAGCGCTGCCATTTGGATTTTGCCCACGAGCACCAAGCCGATAAGGTTCGCATTAATATCGCCCAAACGTCCTTTGGATAGGTTCACAAGCAGAATTTTTTTCTCGTCCATAATGCGCCTAAAATTAAAAACGGAATTTTGCTGAAGCACTACCGGGCGCATGATGTCATTTGAAATAAAGTTATCAAATTTGGAAGAAATGTAAGGCACAAAGTTTGCGAGTGATTGGTCGCCGGTGGTCTGCTCGGCGGAGACCCAGAATTGTTTGATAATCGGATTTTTGCATTTTGCTAATTTTAAATCCCGAAATTCTTTGTCTGCCAAGACGCGAGTAATTTCAAGAAGTGTGGAGCCCGATTCGGGGTCTTCCATCACCAGAAAGGCGCTATTTCTAAAATACTGCTCAAACATCGCGCCCCCGCCTATTTTCATATCAAAAAGTTTGTTGAAAATTCCCATCAGTTCGTTCACCACAAAAGTTTTTTGCTCCGGATATTTCGGGTCGTATTCAAGCATATTGAGACCCATCGGACGCGCAGTATAAGCTGGGTCAAAATAAAGCACATCATCTATGCGCTCTTTCGGAATGCGAGAAAGAATTGTCTGGATATCGGTGCCATGCGGGTCGATATAACAGCAACCATCGCCATTTCTGATATCTTGGGTAATCATATTGAGCAAAACGTTGGTTTTACCTGTTCCCGTCTGCCCGATAACGTAGAAATGTCGCATCCTATCTTCGCGCGCCATGTGAATGTTTGTTATCTTCCCCCTATAATTGTTGAAACCAAGAATGATACCCTCATGCCCCATTTCAAGCGGAGCCGGCGCAATGCCGGCTTTGGCTTCTTTGAGCTGAGGCTGACTGCCGATGCCGACTGGGAAGTGAAAAATGGAAGCAAGTTCTTTCAAATTGAGTGGCATCATTTTGTCGCTCGTAAAAGCTCGATAAGAGAAATCGCGAAAAAGTTTTTTCAAAGAATTGCCGGATGCTTTCTCAAAAACCAAAGAATTACTGCCTGCCTCGGTAAATTGATTGAAAGAAGATTCTATTTCTTTCAAAATTGCGTCGGCACGTTCGGCAGACTCCGCAGAAGCGATAACCCTAATGTTTGCCTTCATGATGCTACTTTTAACTTTATTGCCGATTTTTTCCGCTGCCCCTTCGTCCACTGATCGTCGCCCAGCCATATTTTTGTCTTTTTTCTCTGGGTCCGGAGTGTGACCAAAAATTATGTCTTTTGAAACTTTAAAAAGCGCGCTGTTCCATTTATAAAAATTATCTGCAGCGTGCTTGACTGATGTTCCGTCTTTCACATCGTCCAGTATCCTATGAAACTGGTCTATAAATTTGTTCCCAGCCGGCGCAACCACCAGCTGTATCGCGGCGCCTTCGCCCTCGGTTTTTAGTTTTGAAAAAACATTGAGAATAGTATTCATCGGGTCGTGGTCAATATTGTCGTAAGTTTTTATGGGGAGCACCGAACGTTCAGATAACATCGCATAAGCTCCAGCTGACCCTCCAGAATTATTGAATATATTATAGTCATTCTGCGCTTCGCGGACTTTGGCATCGTGATAAAAAGCAAGAACTTGTTTTTCGAATAAAGATATGTGTTTGTTTGGTATACCAGCATAAACCACCACCTCATCGCTCTCGCTACTTAATGCCACTTCCAAAGTAAAATAAACTTCCTTGTCATTATTCCTGCCTTCAGAAATAGATTGCATCCCGGCGTAAAACTGTTCCATCGCGCCGATAAATTCCTTGAACCCTTTCTGTTTATCCCCTTCTTCCTCGGGTGGAGGCAGAGTTATCTCAAAAAGAGTCATGGAAAGAGATTTGTAAAAAGGTGTGCCTTCGTTTACTTTAAAATTGCCGTCGGCTTTCAGGTATTGAATCAATATGCGATGAAAATCGTCATCAATGTGCGGATTGCCCATCTTCTCCACTAGAGTAAGAGTATTTTTTATGCCCTTGGTTATCAAAAATCCCAAAAGCTCTTCCATGACGGAGTCATGAGTTTCGGGTTTTAATTTAAGTACGATACCTTCATGCTCGGATTCTTTGACAATATTATCTTTATGCAAAACCTCTCCAATTGGAATTTTTTTATACTCCTGAATTACTCCTTTGACTGCATCTTCTTTCGCATCTTCACCACTGCCCGATGGAGCAAGCTCGCGTTCTTTTTTCGCCACTTCTTTACGCAAAAAATCCAACTCCTCTTCCGGAGTCTCAAATTTCGGCGCCTCTTTAAAAAAAGTCTCAGCCATACCTTATATTATACAACAATTAAGGCGCAGTTAAAATTTCAGGGCTCCCTTCCGTTATCAAAATGGTATGTTCAAAATGCGCGCTTTTTTTGCCATCGGCGGTATGGAAAGTGTAGCCATCAGGGTCAAGCTTTACGTGCTTCGTGCCGTTATTGAGCATCGGTTCAAGCGCTACCACCATCCCGGGCACGAGCTTAACTCCCTTGCCCGCTTTGCCAAAGTTTGGGATATAAGGGTCTTCATGAATATATTTACCCACTCCATGACCGGAGAGAACTTCCACAATGCTATAACCATGGTGACGGACAAAAGACTCAATCGCGTGACCTATGTCTCCCGTGGTGTTTCCACTTTGCGCTACAGAAATGCCGATTTCAAGCGCTCGTTTAGTCGTATCAATGAGCTTCTTGCTCCCCCCGCTTATTTCACCTACCGGCACAGTAATCGCCATGTCCGTAAATAATCCCCTGTGTTTTAGTCCTAAATCAATCGCAATAATATCCCCTTCTTTCAAAATTTTATTAGGACTTGGAATACCATGCACTACTTCATCATTGACTGAAGTGCATAGAGATGCTGGATATGGCCGGTCAGCTCCTTCGGGTTGATAATTCAAAAAAGCAGGAGTATCCCCCATTTCCTTTATTAGTTCAAAAGCATAATTATCCAAGTCTTTCGTAGAGACACCGGGGGCAACTTTCTCTGCGACTTTGTGTAAAATTGTAGCCAGCCGTTTGCCTCCTTCACGAAGGATTTCTATTTCTTCCGGAGTTTTTATTATTATCATAAAAAAATCTTTAACTAAAATCCTAGAGCAGTAATTATATCTTTGTGCACATTTTCAATACTCTGCTCGCCGTCAATAGTATAAATAGCGTAGCCCGATTTTCCTTTAAAATAATTCATTGCGGGAACAACTTTATTTATATACTCGTTAAATCTTTTCTCTATTCCTTCGGGGGTATCATCCATTCTACCTCGAAGTAAGTTACGTTTCATTGCCTCTTCTTTTCCTACTTCAATATAAATAATCTTCACATCTTCTCTATTATAAAACTTCATCATTTTTTCAAAACTTATAGATTGTTCTACTTCACGTGGATACCCATCGGCGATCAAATGCTCTTCCGATGTCAAAGAAGATATAAGTATATTGGCAACAATCGCATCAGTGAGAAACCCTGGAAGAAGTTCACCTCTATGCATTACGTCTTTAACAAGATGACCTGTATAATTTCCTGATTCAACTAACTTTCTATACTCATTACCAGGGTAAGCATAAACACATCCTTTACCATCCTTTGTCTTTAAAAAAGACATAAGGAGTTTTACTTGCGTTCCCTTACCCGAACCCACTATCCCGAAAAATATAAAAGTTTGAGCGTCCATAATATAGAGAATACAGGATTTAGCTTGAATAATCAAGGGTTTTATATTAGAATGATTCCACTATGAGAAAACTTGGATTCAACTTGGTACTTCTGGGTATGATAGCCTCTGGAAAAGACACTCAAGCAAAAATCATTAAAGCAAAGTACTCTATGAAATCCATTGAGTCTGGAGCCCATTGGCGCAAGCTCTTGAAAGAGAATAGTCCTGACGGAAAATGGGTTAGACGAACAATGGGTAAGGGAAAGCCAGCGCCAGTAGTGCTGATGAAAAAATTTCTTACCAATGAAATTGCTAAAAAACCAAAAGGAAAAGATTTGCTTTTTCTCGGAAATCCTAGACTAAAACCCGAAGCTCAATTTTTGAAAAAAACTTTAGACATACGCGGAGAAGATTTCCTTGTTCTGTACATCACTCTTCCAGATAAAGAAGTGCAACATCGTTCTATTAAAAGAAAAACTGGAAGAACCGACGATGAAAAATATATAAAGAGAAGAATCGAATGGCACAAAGAACAAGTCAGAAAAACCATAAAATATTTCAAAAATCTAGGAAAGCTAAAAATTATAAATGGAAACCAGTCTGTACCAAAAGTTACAAAAGATATTTTGAAAGCTATAGAAACGTTCAAAGCTAGCCACTAGAACCTAGAACCTAGAACCTAGAACCTAGAACCTAGCAACTAATTTTAATATTCTCGCATTGAGATTTGCGCGTCGACTTTTTTGATGAGGTCTAAAACCACCGAGACGACGATGAGAAGCGCCGTACCGCCGAGCGCCAAGGTCGCAATGCCAGTTAC
>Ga0155675_106_pt3 | contig 51937 bp, 56 predicted proteins | sample RifCSPlowO2_01_FD_107332 | JGI IMG/M metagenome (GOLD analysis project Ga0155675, IMG submission 107332) | Candidatus Nomurabacteria bacterium RIFCSPLOWO2_01_FULL_41_21
TGTATATAAACTAAATTGATTACCAAAAGTTTCTTCTTTTGAGGTTTTAGACATGTCAACACCTTTACCAAATATTCTATCAAGATTATGAAACGCATCAACAATATCTTCTAAGTTTGCTGGATACCAAAGTGTCTTTATATTGTTAATAGTCTTTATCCTAACTAAGTCACCTTCGTTGAGTTTATTGTTGAAATTGCTTGTAAGGTGATAAAAACCATCTTCCTTATCAAAGTTTTTACCGCGTTCATGTTCAAATTTTTCTGAAAGTTCTTCTGTAGAAACACTACCTTTTATGTTTTGAATTTTAACAAGTGAATCTAAGAGGAGTTTTTTTAAAAGTGGAATATCTTCCCTTATTATACTTACCTCAAAAGAATCTTCCATTTTAGGTAAAAACGATCTTCCTATCATCGCTTGTAAGTCTTTTCTTTCTTCCATCTTTTTATTATAACAAACTTTCCCTTTGTATGGACTGCCTCTACGAGCGACTTTAGTGCACTAAAGTCGCGAGAAAGAGAACTTAATCCCCCAGCCCCTGCCTGCGCAGGCAGGCAAAATTGGTGTTTTGTGAGGATGGGGTGGGGTTTTCTTTTCGCAAGGACGATTTTTGGGAGTAAAAAATAAAAATGGTGTACAGAACCTAAGCTCTGCACACCATTCTCCCTTTGTCTTTTCATTAAATATTTTTCATGCCGAGTTGTAACCCCTTACTCTGCACAAATTCTTCTATTTCAGCAAGGGTTGTCTTGCCAAGGTTTCTGCATTTCAGCAATTCGTGGCGATCTAGTTTTACAATCTCACCTAGAGTATTAATCTTTGCTGCCTTCAATGTGTTATATGCTCTCTCCGACAAATCCAAATCTTCTAAAGGAATTGCAAGTGGAGTATGTGTGGATGCAGCAGCTAACAGCATTTTAATTCTATTACTCACTTGCTCGAGCCGGAAACTTATCTCACCAACAATTGTACCCAATTCACTTAACTCGATAAGAATTTGGTGATTCTTATCTTTTTCTTGTTGAATACTTGATAAATTGGCAACAATAACTTCAGTAGCTTGCTTTAGACTAATTTCTTTGCTTTCCATGATATTAAGTTTTTAATTTTCAGATTTTATTTCTACGTTTGTTTTTATCACACAATAAGGAAAAAGTCAATAGATCGTGGTAATGTGCACACACATATGGCGGTTTCTCTTAAAATGGAGGAACCGGTGGAGACGTTGGACGTCTACAAGCAAAGGTTCCTGACACCTTTTATCTTTATCATATTTAAACTAAACACTATTATTTACAATATTTTCTACGAAACGTGGCAAATCACTTTTTATTCCTTTCACCTTTTCAGATATAAGATAAATATTTTTATAAGTTGGTTTTGTAAGTTTATACATTTTTTTATCTACAGTAAGAATATGAGAACCAAGAACCATTCCTTCTGTAACTATATAAAAATCAACAGTTGTATTTGACCTTATTTTACGATTCTTGACGAACTGATGATATTTATGCAATATTTTTTCTAGTTTTATGGGTTTTTCTGTTCTAAGAGTAATTTTTTTAAAAAAACTTTTGATACATTTCTCAGCAGTTCTAACAGTAAAGCCATTCTCATTTTTTGTTAGTCCGTTCATGGTTTCCAAGATTACAAGTGAAGAAAGAAAAAATGTAGCGTGTTGACCAGTTAAAAAGCCAAAAGATGATTTAATGTGATCATGGTTACTATCTTTTTTATTTAATAGAGAGATAAGCCAAGAACTATCAGGAAATATCTTAACAAGTTTAGGGCCCTTTCTTTTGGGTTTTTTCTTCATATTTTTTATTTAGCTTCTCCTTCAGGGCCTTTATCCTCTGTCGCTTCGGCACTTCCTTTGTCAGTACTTTCGGCGTCGCGGACTTCGGAGGGTTGTTCTTCGGGGGTAGGATTATTCTGTGCTTCGCCTGCTGGCTCAGTACCTCCGCCCCCTTGGGCTCCGGCCTTCGCTACGGCCTCCCCGATTTTGGACATTTCGGCAGAGAGCTCTTCGGTGGCTTTCTTGATAGTTTCTATATCATTCCCCTCTTTCACTTCTTTGAGCGCAGAAATTTTCGTATGCACGCTAACTCCGAGCTCGGAAGGTATCTTGGTTTCATTATCTTTAACCGCTTTTTCTGCAGTATACATTATCATCTCTGCTGTATTTTTCACATCAACTAATTCTTTTTTCTTTTTGTCTTCTTCGGCGTGAAGCTCGGCATCCGCTTGCATCTTCTTGATATCTTCTTCTTTGAGTCCGCTCGACGCCTCAATCTTGATAGATTGCGCTTTGCCTGAAGCTTTGTCCTTGGCAGTCACATTGAGAATTCCGTTTACATCCACATCAAAAGCAACTTCAATCTGGGGCATTCCGCGAGGAGCCGGTGGCACGCCGTCTAGGATAAACCGGCCGAGGGATTTGTTGTCAGAGGCCATCGGACGCTCGCCTTGCACGATATGAATCTCCACCGATGTTTGATTGTCAGCGGCGGTAGAAAAAACTTGCGACTTGTTTGCAGGTATAGTTGTATTTCTTTCAATCAACTTTGTCGCCACTCCGCCTAAGGTTTCAATACCGAGCGCCAGCGGAATAACGTCGAGCAAGAGAACATCGCGCACATCACCTTGCAAAACTCCAGCTTGCACAGCGGCGCCGAGAGCGACGACTTCATCCGGATTGATGGAGAGGTTTGGCACTTTGCTGAAAACTTTTTTCACTTCTTCCACCATTTTCGGCATTCTAGTCTGCCCGCCCACCATGATAATCTCGTTGATATCGGACATGCTAAAACCAGAAGCTTGCATGGCGCGTTTGGTGATTTCAATAGAGCGGTTGATATATTCTTCCGCCAAAGATTCCAATTGCGCGCGAGTCATCTTTAAGAGCAAGTGTTGCGGACCCTCGGCCGTAGACGTGATAAACGGAATATTGATTTCAGTTTCCACAGATGTGGAAAGTTCTATCTTGGCCTTTTCAGCTGATTCGTCTAAGCGCTGAAGAGCGAGTTTGTCTGCGCGGACATCCACTCCGGAAGTCTTTTTATATTCTTCTGCAATCCAATTGATAATTTTGTGGTCAATGTCTCGGCCTCCCATATGAGAGTCGCCATCGGTAGACTTCACTTCAATAACATCGTCCCCGATCTCAAGCACGGACACGTCAAAGGTTCCGCCTCCAAAGTCGTACACCACGATTTTTTCATTTTTCTTTTTGTTGAAACCATAGGCAAGAGCGGCGGCTGTCGGCTCGTTGATGATTCTCTTTACATCAAGTCCTGCGATTTGCCCGGCATCTTTGGTCGCCTTTCTCTGGGCATCGTTGAAATACGCAGGCACGGTAATTATCGCTTCGGTAATTTTCTCTCCGAGTTTTGCTTCCACATCGGCTTTGATTTTTCCAAGTATCATGGCAGAGACTTCTTCGGGACGCATCCAATTGTCGCCTATCTTTACTTCCACTCCGCCATTTGCTCCTTTTTGAATTTTAAACGGAACATTTTTTAAATCTTTCTGGACTTCCGGGTCGTCAAAATTGTGCCCCATAAAACGTTTGATGCCGTAGACAGTATTCTCTGGATTAGTTACCGCTTGACGCTTGGCAAGAAGCCCTACCAACCTGTCGCCATTTTTCGCAACAGCTACGACGGACGGCGTGGTTCGCGCGCCCTCAATATTTTCTATAATCTTCGGCGCTCCGCCTTCAATAATTGCGACAGCTGAATTTGTTGTACCCAAGTCTATTCCTATAATTTTACTCATATGTTTTTTAAAAAAATTAAATTTATAAAAATTGAAAACTAGTCTTTAAGAAATGCCTTGCGCAGGCCGACGGACCGAGCAGTTCGCTCTGCTAGCAAGCAGAGATAGATTGCATTTCGAGAAGATTAGTTTTCAATGACCCCCACACTTTTTTCGCGACCGCGAAATACTTGTATAAAAGAGTATATATGATAGGATATATGCATGTCAACCCCGTAAAGCGATTACGCCATGGGGCTAGGCAAAAGTAATGAAAAACAAAGACTTTTCCAAAAAAATCTTGAAAAAATTGGCTGAAAAAACGGCTTTGCCTGTAAAGGACTTGGTAGTCGGACTACCAAGTGGTAATCCGACTACCAAATCAAAAGACTCCAAGACCTCATATGCGCTCGCCAGATCGCTTAAAAACCTCGTAGACGCAGGATTTGCGCAAATACACAGCTCTGGACGTGAAAGCTATGCCAAGCTCACAAAGACCGGCAAAGGCAAGGTAAACGCACTTAAGCTCACCTCTCCAGACTCCCTGGTTTCTGCCAATTGGGACGGGCTTTGGAGAATCATCCTTTTGGACCTCCCCGAAGAACGCAAAGCCGAACGCGAGAGCTTGCGCTACCTTCTCAAAAAAGCGGGCTTTGTGTGCCTCAAAAATTCCGCTTGGATTTCGCCTCTCCCCTACGAAAATTTGTTTCAAAATATAAAAAAAGACCTCGGCCTCGAGACCGAGCTCATGATTATCGTCACCGCATTCGTCGACCCCGAAACCAAAAAATTCCTCTTTGAAACTTTCGGGAAATAGAGCTCTAGAGTTAACTCTAGAGTTAACTCTAGAGCTCGGAAACATATTTAGCATTAGTGAGCGACCGCTTCTTATTGCTAAAAATGGACTTTTATTTCTTCTTTAAGAAAATTTTGCTGATGATTATGGAAACCAATACGGCAAAGAAGGTTACCGTTAGCGCGTAAAAAAGTTTGTTGTTCAGTCCGGTGAGCTCGCCGAAGAAATAGGTAAATACGCCTTTAAGAGTTTCATCCCAAGCGAGCGCGGTGATGAGCGCCAGCCCAGCGATAACGATGGTCACCACCCTGCCTATAAATTCGTTCTTTATCTCGCGCACGTTTTTTTTATTCACCATGTTGTCCATTAGTTCTTCCATCTGGGGTAACTCTACTTTATTCTTTTCCATAGGTAAATTATAGCACCCGGATAGTAGATTTTGCCAATGCTTTGAAAAACAAAACGCACTTTAGCGCTTTGGCAAAATTCACTACCGGGTAACACTAATACACTTCCTGTTGATAACACTTTTCGCAATACACTATTTCTGGTCGCTCGGGGGCATATGAAGTTTCGAATTCATTGTAGCACTCTTCCTTCATGCATTTTCTATGCCAGAGCTTCCAAGGATTGCGATATTCCAAACGTTTGTAATGCCTGCAATTTGGACAAAATCTAGGCAGGGGTAAATTGTGAGTTTTATAAAACTTTAACTCTTCTTCAGTAATTCGAAAAGCAGTAGTACACTGATGTAAACATTCCCCTTTATGCGGACAACTTATAATTTCCTTTAAAATCTCATCCTCGACATCTTCTATCAAATCTGGAATATCTTCTGAACTCTTTGTTATTTCGTATTTCTTTTCTTCAGCTTCTCTAAAATTATACCTCTTATTCTTAATTTCTTCTTCTGACAAAGGAGATAATTCTTGAGCATCACTTTCATTATAAGCAAACGGCGAAAGCTCAAACGGAAAGAATTCTCCGAATTTATATATACGTCCATTTGCGCCAACATAAGGCATGGAATTCATATGTTCTATTATTTTCGGTAAAATTTCTTCATATTCTTCTTTGGTGTACTGCTTGTTTAAAATACAATATTGTTTGTTGCGAATCCCAAAACACCCAAATAAATTAGAAGAACCTCCACACCATCCAGAATAATATAACTCTGAAGATGCAGATAGTAATGCTAGAGAAAATAATACCTTACTCATAGTGGTTCCCCCACTCGTATATTCATAACATAGTTCTGACCCCAGTCCTGTATTATTTACATCATAAGAATCTTTTATGGCAAAACACCTACTGGTCCATTTTACATTTTCCATATCGTAAGCCTCAAAACAGCTATGCGCATTTTTAACATTTGCAAGCGCATGTCCGGTAGCATTGGTAGATTTGATAATGTCTGCGTATTTGTGAATTGATGTTTGCGTAAGATTATCAAATTCTTTTATTAATTCTTCAAATATCTTATAACTACCTAAATTTTTTTCTTTAATTAGCTTTTCATACTCTTCTTTTGAATATTGTTCGTTTCTAAAAACATATTGCTTATTACGCAAATTTGATGACATAAAACAATTCGAACAATTTACACAATCAAAAAGAAAATAGGAATTCAGGCACGTCCTAGTATAAACAGAATAAAAGGTATCATAGTTGTTTGCCCCGTATACTAAATAAGCACAACGCTCACATGCATCAATGCAAAGAGAGTCAAAAATCTGCCTGGAGTGATCTATATTTTTTGAATAATGGACATCTTCGGCTATAACAACCGAATAGGATAAATAAACATTCTTGCAATCCCGAATGATATTAGAATAATCGGAGTTGGTTGAATTTGCTTGAAAAAGGTGTAATCTTGGAACTTTATCAAATAATTTTTTAAACTGTTCAAAAAAAGGCTTAGAGAAATCATAATCTTGCGCATAGGAAAATGGATCCCAAGCATCAGAAAGCCAACATTCACGACAAAATACAGGAAATATGCTCGCGGTAGGATAAGCAGAGAAAATATTCTTCTGACAATTACCGCAAGTGGTTTTAAATAAGCTACGTTCATTACGCCAAGCATAACGCCTAATTTGCCGACACTCCGGACAAAAAGTCGGCGGAGGAGCTTTGATTTTTTCGTAAAACGAAAAATCGTCCGGTTCAATGGTGAAGTCTTTTTTGCAATTTTGACAATTCGTAGACACTGAGTTTTTCGAATGTGTTTTTGTTTCTTGTTTCATTTTCTTTATCAACACTTTTGACGGCCGTCAATTTTGTTATATCCTAATAAACCTCCCGCTGGTAACATTTCTCACAGTATACTATCTCGGGCTTATTGGGAGCATATGGGGTCTCAAACTCAACTTCACACTTACCTTTGTGGTTTGAGTGTTTTTTGTCACACATACATTGCCTGTGCCAGAGCTTCATCGGATTCCTCCACCCCACCCTTTCATAGTGCCGACAATTGGGACACAAAACGGGAAGAGGTAAATTTTTTCGCTGTAAAAAAGAAAGTTCGCTTTCTATGATTTTGAAAGCGCCGGTGCATAAATGCGTGCAATCTCCTCGATGCCCACACTCTAGGACTTCTTTCAAAATATCGGAGGTGACCTCAAAAATATCGTCTGGGATCTCGCTATTTTTTAATGTAATCTCATATAATCTCTTCTCTCTTTCTACCCAGTTGAAAGATTTTTCATCAGCAGTATTTTTATCAAGCGGGAAATATTCTTGCGCTAAGGTCTCGTTGTACCCCCAAGGAGAGAATTCGGGAGGGAAAAATTCACCATACTTATACGGTATGTTGTTTTTTGTAATGTAAGGCATCTTGTTCATATGCTCTTTGATTTTGGGAACCAGTTTATTATATTCTTCTTTGGTGTATTGCTTGTTTAAAATGCAATACTCGGCATTTTTCAACTCCATGCACCCAAAACAATCAGAACAGTTTTTGCAAAAAGCCGAATACTCCAAATCCGCTGAAATCAGGCAAATCATACTGAAAAATTGCCGAGAGGAATTCGCAGTAGGAGCGACACTCTCGTACTCAAGCTCGCCACCTAAAACTCCAGCGCAATCCATTATGTCTTTGCTGTCTATAACCCGAAATGAGTATTTTATGTTTTCACTACCACGAACATCAAAAGATTCACCTACCCTATTGGAATTTATAATGAATTCGCCAGTGGCATTGTTGGAATTTACAATGTTTGCATATTTGACTATGGTATTTTCTTGGAGATTCTTGAATTCTTCTTTTATTTTTTTTAATTCGGAAAATTTATTCAGCTGTAAATCTTCCATCAATTTATCATATTCAACCTTTGTGAATTGTTTATTTCTGAACACATATTTTTTATTCCTCAGTCCCGTGCTAAGAAAGCAATCTCGACAATTGTGACAATCAAGCAGGAACAAAGAATCCAGACAGTTCTTCGTTCTGAAAACATAATGGCAATTATAATTACCCTCGGAGTCTACGTTGTAAGAGCATTGGTCCAGTTTTTGGACACCCAAATTGTCAATTGAATCTTTGGAATTATCAATACTATCCGAATAAGAAACATCCTCGCACTTTATTACCGAATACGAAAGATAGGCGTTTTTATTGTCCAGAGTGTAGTTCGTGTAGTCGCTATTAACCAAATTTCCGGTCCTGTAATTGAGCAAGTGCGGAACATTTTTTAGTAACTTATAAAACTGGGAGAGAAACGGCACATCCCAATTTATTTTTTCCGCATAATCTCTAGGGTCCCATTTATCACTCGTCCAGCAATCATTGCATAAGACAGAAAACTCGTTGCCCTCCGGATACATAGTGATAACTTGCTTCTTACATAAAGAGCAGGGCTTTTTATGTAGCGAGCGGTGATTGCGCCAGACTAATCTCCGGATCAATCTGCACTCCGGACAAAAAGTTGGCGGAGGAACGCGGATTTTTTTGTAGAACGAAAAATCATCCGGCTCGATGGTGAAATCTTTATGACAATTCTGACAATTTCTATTTTCTAGTTGGTGAGGCATAAACATTCATAAATTTATACGAAAAGGGCTCGGCGTATTTTTCTAAAATACTTCGTTCATATAAGTCGAGTTTGTTGTAGGCGAGTATAAAATTTTTAATGACGCTCCATTCTTCCCTGCCAGCCGGTTTAATATCTCTCGAAGATAGAATATTTTCCATAACACCCAAAGCTCTCTTTTGAGCATTTTGGCTTGCTTCTATTTTTCCAGAATCCAAAAAAGAAAACATTCGTCCAATCTCTGGATATAGATTCGCCATATAAAATAAAGAATTCTTTTCCATATTTTCTTGTTATTTTAAGTCAATAAATTTATAAATTATTTCTGTAGCTTTTTTTACTATTTCTTCGTCATTAATACCACGAGATTTATTACCTAAATTGGGTTTAATATTTACCATAGAGTCAAATTCTAAAACACCATCAGGATTTTCTTCAAAACGAATGTTGAAACCCCAAACATTTTCAAATTTTGACCCAGATTTTGTGAGAAGTTCAGAATCTTCTATGTGATAGTCCCCTCCGAGCACAACCCGACCATCCACGATATCCACCGCGCCTTTTATCATTGTTCCATACCAAAACTCCGCTAACTTTTTCACTTCTTCCATACTTATTTTATTTTCCAAAATTTTTATTTCCATAATCATTATTTTCTATCTGTGAATTCATATAAATTTACCCGCGCTGGGCGGATAACTCGTTCGCCCAGTTTATAGCCTTTTTGGATTACGGTTGCAACTTTATGGTCATCTTCTTTTTTGTCAGTTTGCACTGTCTCGATAGACTCATGTATACTTGGATCGAAATCCTCTCCAACATTTCCTATTTCTTTCACTCCATACTCTTCAAAAATAGAATCCATTTGCGCATGAATATACTCCACCCCCTTGCGCCAACCTTTGTCCACTTTCTCCCAGGTCTCGCGATTGGCAAAAGCGAGATTAAAACTGTCCATTACAGTCAAAAATCGCGTAAGTATCCGCTCGCGCATGCTCTCGGAGAGTATGGTCTTCCGACTCTCCTCATCTTTTTTATAATTAGCAAAATCCGCTCGCTCTTTCTGCCAGCCAGTTAGGTATTCTTCTTTTTCTTTTTTGACCTGTTTTAAATCCGCGCGAAGTTTTTTGAGAGTTTTCTTTAAATCCTCTTCGCCGTCAGCATTATATTCAAATTCAACTATGTCATCCTCTTCTGTAGGATTTTCTTCTTTAGTTTTCCCGACCCCTGTCGGGATCCCGACTTCGGTCGGGACTTCATTGTCTTCTTGCATAGCCATATCTTAGCACAAAAATAAAAAAACGAAAATTGAAAAAATTTAAGCGTCGTGGGTCCCCTGTCTTTTTGTCTCCGAGGACGAAGGCGCAAGAATTTTTATAATTTTCGTTTTTTTATCGTTTTGACCACTGCGGAGCCTTTCTAGCTTTCTTGAGTCCGAATTTTCGGCGCTCTTTGGCTCGAGGGTCTCGTTTTAAGTAGCCTAGAGTTTTGAGTTTACTGCGTAATTCCCCGTCTGACTTTATTAAAGCGCGAGCCACACCGTGACGCACGGCTTCTGATTGTGAGTGCATTCCTCCACCCATGACTTTTACTTCTATGCTCCATTTTGACGCAATTTGCCCTTTGACGACTGGGTCATTTATCAAGCGACGTTCATCTTCAGTTTTGAAGTACTCTTTCGCATCGATGCCATTTACCACAAAAGAAGCTTTGGAAGCAGGAGTAATCCGCACTCGAGCGGTAGAAGTTTTTCTTCGTCCCAATCCTTCAAAATATTTTTTCTTGTCTTTTTTTTCTGTCATGTGGTCTCTTATGTTATTCTTCTACTTTTAAATTCTTCAACATTTCCCTCTTTAATTTATTCTTCGGCAACATTCTATCCACCGCCAGTCTTACCAACTCTTTGAATCCTTTGGTTTTTACTGTATAAACTCCGGATATAGTTTTTAAACCCCCAGGATATCCAGAATATCTGTTGTGAGAAAGACTTTCTAATTTCTTCGGAGTTATGCGAATCTTTGAAGCGTTCACCACCTTGACAGGAGAGCCGGAATACATGTTTCTAACAAAAGAAACTTTGTCCTTGCCAATGAGAGCTGTAGCGACTATGCTCGCCACTCTGCCTAGAGCCATCCCGCTTGCGTCTATCGTCTTTTCAGTTGTTTTCTTGCTTTTTTGCATTTTCTTATACTAAGATAATTTTATTATTTATACAAATTCTATTATCGCCATTTTAGCACTGTCTGATTTTCGCACGCCTAATTTTAAAACTCTGGTATACCCTCCGTTCTGATTTATGTATTTCGGAGCAATGGTTTCAAAAAGTTTTTTGGTTTCAGACTTGCGACCAAAAAGTGTTGACGCGACAAGTCTTTTATTTGTCATCGTATTTGACTTTGCTCGGGTGACAAGACCCTCAATAAAAGGACGAAGTTCTTTGGCTTTCTGTTCGGTCGTCTTGATTTTACCTCGCACGATTAAATTGAGCGCCAAAGAATTGAGAAGCGCTTTTCTTCCGTTTTTATCTCTGCCAAATTTTCTGTTTTTATTGTGATGTCGCATTTAAGTTATAAAGTTGAAAGTTATAAAGTTCATAAAGTTATTCCTTAAGATTCAAACCGAATTTACCCAAAACTTTTTTTATTTCGGTAATTCCTTTTTCTCCTATGCCTTCGACTTCGAGCAAATCCTCTCGTTTCTTCCTTGCGAGTCCGCCCAAGGTCCTGATGTTGGCAGTGGTAAGCGCGTTTAGAGTCCTAGTAGAGAGTTCCAGGCTGTCTATTCTAGTTTTTAAAACATCGGTAAAATCATCTCCTCTCTTTGCTTCATCTTCTCCCTTTTCTCCTGCCTGCGGGGAGATATCTTTTTTACTTACTTTCATATCCTTTTTTATTTCTTCTTCCGGCTCCTTGAAATCAATTATTGCTTTTAATTGATTTATCATTATTTCAATTGATTTAGCAAGCGCTTCGCGCGGAGAGAGCGTGCCATTGGTCTCAATCGCAATACGCAAGCGATTGTGATTGGTGTTGTCGCCCACGCGCATATTTTCAACTTCGTAAGAAACGCGCCGAATCGGAGTGAAAATACCGTCGACAGCGATGGTGCCGACGTCTACTTTTTCTTTCTGTAAAATTTCTTTCGGCACAAAACCCAAACCTTTTTCGATTTTCATTTCAATGCTCAAATTCACTTTGCCTGTTACCGAAGCAATATGCAAATCAGGATTTAAAATTTCCACTTGCCCGCCTCCTTTGATATCCCCCGCTGTGACTTCTTTCGGACCCTTGATAGAAAGGGTGACAATCTGAGGTTCGTCGGAAATCATTTTAAAATTAACTTTTTTCAAATTCAAAATCATCACAATCACATCTTCTTTGACTCCTTCTATCGTCTGAAATTCGTGAGCAATACCGTCTATTTTGATTGAAGTGACGCTGGCGCCCGGAAGAGACGATAGTATGATTCTTCGCAAACTATTGCCTAAGGTATGGCCGTATCCAGGATATAGACCGTCTATTTCAAATACTCCTTTGTCGCCTTTTTCTTCCACAACACGAGGCTTTGAAGGCATAATTACTTTATATTCAGGCATATTTTTTATTTTTATCCACCGCCTTTTCGGCGGGAAAATTATTTTTAATAAAAACTTCTTTTAAAAAATTAACGACTATAAAATTCAAGCACGGCGTTCAAATCTAGGAAAGTCTCTATATTCTTCGGCTTCTCCAACACATGCCCTTCCATTTTTTCTACATCAAAATTAATCCAAGTCGGAAAATTATAATCTTTCAAACGCAGGGCCAGATTTTCAAAAATTTTCTTTGTCTTTGAACCTTCACGGACTTTTACGACATCTCCTTTACGCACTTCATAGGAAGGAATAGTTATTTTATGTTCACCCACTACAAAGTGTCCGTGGGAAACCATTTGTCTAGCGGCTCGTCTGCTTGGCGCCAAACCCATTCGGTAAACTGTATTATCAAGACGGGATTCCAAATGTTCGTAAAACTTGTCTGCGGTACCTGCTCCTTTTACTAGGGTCGCCTTTTTAACATAATTTGAGAGCTGACGTTCAGTAATACCGTAAGAAAAACGAATCTTCTGCTTTTCAATAAGCTGAGTCCCGTATTCTGAGAGAGCCTTTGGGCGCTTACCTCCCACGCCTCCGAATTTCGGAGAAGAAGTGGAAAACTTTACGGTCTGACATTTGTCATACACTCCGGGACCTAGTCTTTTACAAATTTTGAATTTTGGCTTTGTTTGCATACTTTTTACTTTATAACTTTTTAAACTCTGCGAGGCTTTTTAGCTTTCGGCCCATTATGAGGCACCGGTGTCGCGTCTTTGATTGAAGTAATCTCTATGCCATGCGCCATGAAAGCTCTGATTGCCGGCTCTCTTCCACTTCCTACTCCTTTGACCACTACGTCTGCATCTTCCACCCCGATTCCTGTTGCCTTGCCACCCACTATGTCGCCAACTTTAGACGCTGCAAAGGGTGTTCCCTTTTTTGCTCCTCTAAAACCCAGCGAACCTGCTGAAGACCAAAAAAGAACGTTGCCCATTTTATCTCCAAAAATAACTTTAGTGTTGTTAAAGGTAGCCTCAATATTCAAAATACCGGAAGTTAATTTCTTCTTTGGTAATTTTAGGGGGGGTGCCTTTGTTTCCTCGCTTACGGATTTTACCTCTACTGGCGACCCTTCACTTGATTCTTTTGTGACTTTTGTTTTTCCCATCCCGATACTAAAATTTTAATTAATAATTTTTAATCTTTATGCCCCGTAATCAAAAATTTAGTACGGGACAAGTTTTTAATTTTTATGTCTTGCTTTCTTTTCTTTTACCGGAAGCCATCGTTTTCCTCACATTTCCCCGAACAGTGCGAGAATTTGTCTTAGTTCTCTGTCCACGAACCGGAAGACGTTTTGTGTGCCGAATACCGCGAAAGCTTTTAATATCTTTTAATCTTTTAATATTTCCTGCCACTTCTCTTTTTAAGTTTCCTTCGATGGTTTTTGCTTCTATAATCACCCGGATTTTGTTTTCTTCTTCTTCTGTCAAATCCTTGGCGCGCTTGCCACGAGCAATCCCCGCCTGGTCCAAAATACGCCTTGCAGATGAAATACCTATTCCATAAAATATCGTCAATCCAATTTCCAACCTTTTTTCATTTGGCACTGTTATTCCTAGAATTCTCATGATTATTGTTTTTGTTTATGTTTGGGATTAGAGCAAATAACGCGCAAATGTCTTTGGCGTTTTACCATTTTACAATTGGCGCAGATTTTTTTAATTGACGCTCTGATTTTCATAATTGATTTATAAATTGATTTTCACATACAAAACAAAAACAAGGAAAAATCCTTATTTTTCAATGCCTTTTGCCATTTAAAAACCGTAACTACAATAATACACCATTTCCTATAAAATTACAACCTTTTTACTATCCTCCCCTTACCTCCATATGGGTCGAGCACGACTTCGACCGTATCTCCTATTAAAACTTTAATTCTATGCATCCGCATCTTGCCGGAGAGATAGGCCAAAATTTCTTTTTCACCTTCCCCGACATCCTCTTTGGGACTTTGTATTTTTAGTCTAAATAAGGTAGACGGCAGAGCTTCGGTAATTACTCCTTTCACCGTCATAATTTTTTCATTTTTAAAATCACTCATTTATAAGTTCTATAATTCTAACAAAATAAAAGTCTATCGTCAAATGTGACATAGATTACTCGGGATAGATCGTAGTTACTTTTACATGTTTTGCTTTTTCGGGAACAGTCCTCCGCCAAAAAGGTTTTAATGATAAATCTGCAGATTCGATATTAGAGTACTCCAATAACACCTGTTTAAAATCTTTTTTCTTCTTACCCAGCATATCAACAATTATCTTTTGCTCATCTACTCTGTAGATTATCTTGGTTTTGCCAGAAAGATTAAAATTTATACTTTTTACGTCTTTGGAAGGAGTCGCGGGATCCAAGAGTTTAAAGTCTAAATTTTTTATATTTAATATGTAAACATCGCTGTCGTCATATTCAGTAATGGAATTTTTCGCAATCAGTTTTGTAAGTTTATCCTCTTCGAGTAAAAAACCATATAATGTCCCTCTGACTTTTATGGATACAGTGCTACTCCCCTCCTTTTGATCAACAGTCTCTTCGTCAATATTTAAAAACACAGCGTCTTTAAAGAGAATGAAACCGGGCGGAATCTGATCAATCGCCTTTTGTAAAAGTTTTGTCTGGAGGGTACTTTGAAGCGAAGCAAGAGTATTTTCCTTATCTCCTTCTCCAATAACCGGCAGATTGCCTAGTAAACCGCCCGTCATCTCTCCTTTGCTTCTTCCATAAAACTTTTCATACTTGGGACCGCCCTTGAAGCCAAAGATCTTGAAGTCTAGTGGTCCGCTATTGTACGCCTCGCCCGGCTCTGTCGCATACACACCCACTTCTACGGACCCGGGAGTGCCATCTCCGCTCCTCCCCGGCACAACAATTCTTTTTTCTGTCTTGTATATTTTTCCATTCGAGCCTTCGAGTCTGGTGTTTATATCAAGTGTCTGACTAGCAGAACTGTAATCGTTATAGATAATTACAGTCCCCGAGGCGGGAACGGCCACATCTTTCTTCTCTTGTGCTTCTATATTTTTACTCTCTTCTCCGCTTATAACCACCAAATCAAAAGGCAGTGGCGCTGTGGTAGAATCGAGCACGGCGGAAAAATCTTCCGCCAAAACGATGTCTTTGGATAAAGGAATGACTGTAATTTTCGCTCGAGTAAAGAAAAAAGACAAGGCAAAAAGAAAAAAAATGATTGAGCCCAAAGCCACAAACCAAATCAAATTGCGAGGCTTGTCGGCATCATTCCCTTCCAAACCTTGATGCACTATTTCATTTTCAATTTGAGAAAAAGTTTGTGGCTGTTTTTTGGGTTGAATTATTTCTTTCGGGTGGACGGGCTCTGCAACTTTGCCTTCGCTTGCAAGTTTGTTCGCGCGCTTTATTTTTACCATGTCTTCAAATATTTTTTTTGCCATGCTTTAGTCCTTTTATTCTAGCGAAGAAAACGATTGATGTAAATAGAGTCGATAATAACAGCAGGGTCACGAGTTTCTTCTTCTTTGAGAGTTACTATGCCATGAAGAGCTTGCGCGCCCAGAAAAACAACCCGGAATTTCGACTCGGTTAGGATGTATTGATTAAACTGTTCGTTCTTTATGGTATCCGAAAAAAATAAAGATAAGTGAGGGTCCACTGTCACAAATACTGTGGAAGGAATAGAAATATCATTGGTCAATTTGCTCAAGAATTCTTGGAAATTTTTCAGCCATTCGTTTTTTGCCAAAGTTATGGCCGGCTCGACTTTTTTCAAGATTGTTTCTTCCATGTGACCATCTTTATACAAAGAAAGATAAGTTTTTGATTCCTCAAGCGATATATCCAGCTTGTCCGCTATATTTCTTATTAGAAAATTACAACCCATCGGAAATGAAATAGATTCACGCAAAACATCTTTTTTTATCATGGAGATATCGGTAACTTCTCCTCCAATATTCACCAGTAAAAAATTCTCTTGATTGATAAATACGTCTCGCGCTACCGTAAAAGAAGCGATAATAAAAGAAGAAAATTTTATATTTTCGTGACCAAAATGCCTGCCAATCGCCTTGTTTATCCCGTTCAAGACTTTTTCTTGGGCAAGCGACACGAAAATATTCATCTCTACTTCTTTGACGCTTTGATTGAAGGGATTCGCCGAATCATAGCCGTTGAGCCGAGTCTTCATATTTTTCAGCTCGATTGGTTTTACTTTATTTTCAGTATGCGCGTACTTTACTCCATATTCTTCTTCAAAAATCTTGACTTCTTTCTCGATGAGCTCATTGGCAAGTTTTGAGGTGAATAAAAATGAATCTTTTTTTGTGTATTTAATAACTCTTGTCTGAGAAACAAACCAAGGAGAAGATAAAACAACAAAGACCCGTCTAGGCGCACCTTTACCCGCAAGACAAATTTTAGAAGAAACCGTTTTAAGCGTCTCCATCGTGTTCCTTAAAAATTTCTCTACATTTACTTTCTCTTCTAAGATAATTGACTCGCTCACATTCATTATGATTTTTGGAGTGCCGTCTTTCCCCATATAAAAAAGCGCGCCGGAAACTGCGGAAGAGCCAACGTCAAAAACCAACGCCAATTCCTCCTTTTTCTTCTTAGAGAAAATTCCCATATAAGTATTGTATCATAAAAGAAACTATGTGAGCACGGCTTTGATGCGCCGGATGCCAGATGCTACGGCTTCTTCTTTTTGGATTTTGAACACCCCGAGTTCACTAGTGTTTTTCACGTGCGGGCCTCCGCAGAATTCTTTGGAAATTATGTTGCCGTTTTTGCTTGCCCCGTCCTTGGCGGGGTCTTCAATAAAATACACCGAAACAGTCTCTGGGTATTTGGCGCCAAATTCCATTTCGGCGCCGAGCTTTTCGGCTTCCGCCAAAGGCATTTCTCTCCGAACCACATCTAGCCCTCGCGAAATTTTGTCGTTGACCCAGTCTTCCACCTTTTTCTTTTCAACGTCCTCAAGTTTGTGGTCGCAAAGAAAATCTATCCGCAAACGCTCCTCGGTGATATTGCTCCCCCTCTGTTTTATATTTTTATCCACCACCGCCTGAAGCCCGGCCAAAAGCAAGTGATGCGCGGTGTGAAGTTTTATCGTCTGTGGCTCATGGTTCGCAAGTCCTCCTTTAAACATCCCCGCGCTTGCGGTCTGCGAGAGTTTTTGATGCTCGGCTAATTTTTTATTAAAATCTTCCACATCAACACTTGTCCCTCGCTCTTTGGCTAGCTCTAGAGTTAACTCTAGAGGGAAACCATAAGTGGTGAACAAAACAAACGGGTCAGTGCCTTTTTTAAATTCTTTCATACCTTTCTCTAATGTCTCCCGAAATTTATTTTCTTCTTTCTGTATTTCTCCCCTGTCATCAAGCGCGTAAACACCCTCATAAATCTTTTTTATTTTTTCAACTTTTTTGGCAAGCGGAGTTTTGGAAAATCTTACTGCCCGCCTGATTAAACGCCGGAGCACATAACCGCGCCCGGTATTTGACGGCATTACCCCGTCGGAAATCAAGAAAAGAGATGCTTTCACATGGTCCGCCACAATTCGTTCTTCGCGAGTTTTTTCACTATTAAAAACATCTGTCTCATAGTTATTTTTTTTATTCTGCACTGTCGCCAGCAGACGTTCAAAACCCATACCGGTATCTATGCCCAGAGTGTCTAGTTTTTTAAGTGTCGCAACGCCCTGATCTAACTTTTCTCTAGAACCATCGCAAAAATATTCGTTGAAAACGATATTCCAAATTTCTACATCGTCACCATTTGCATTCTTGCAATATATCTCCGTCGTCGGTCCGCAAGGACCCTCGTCCCCAGTCGGCCCCCAAAAAACATCAGCGCCATCTTCGCGAATATCTTTTATACCTAATTCTTCCCAAATCTTTTTTGACTCCTCGTCTTTCAGCACCACGCCTTCGCCCTTGTAATACGTCACATAGGAAATTTCTAAACCCAATTCTTTGGTCATAAATTCATGCGCATATTCTATTGCCTCGCGCCTGCCATATCCGCCAAAAGAAAAATTGCCAAGCATCTCAAGAAAAGTGTGGTGGGTATCGTCGCCCACTTCGTCAATGTCTCCGGTTCGCACGCACTTCTCTACGCTCACAACATTCTTGGTGCCAAAATCCCGCAAGGCATTTTCCGGTGCCGTGTAATAGCCCTTAAATTGTTGCATCCCGGCAGTGGTAAACAAAACCGAAATATCCCCCTCCGGCACCAAGGAAGATGAAGGCACGATTTTATGCCCCTTATCTTTAAAAAACTTTAAAAACTTTTGTCTGACGGTATGTGAATCCATCTCATTAATTATCTTCTCCGTTTTGTTTTTTATATAAATTAGATTTTTTTAGTCCTGCTTCCACAAACCAAAGCGCTACAAAAACAAAAAGAGTCAGAATAGTCGCAATCACAGCTAGGGAATAAAGTCCAAAACCAACTGCAACTCCGATCCCAGCGGCCACCCACAAACCTCCGGCGGTAGTGAGTCCAACCGGACGATTGCCTTGAAACATGATAGCTCCAGCACCCAAGAAACCGATGCCAACAATTATCTGGGACGCAATTCGGGAAGGATCAAAATTAGAAAACGCTCCATACTCCTCTGCCACAAGCTCAGAGATAGCCACAAAAAGCGCTGCGCCCATTGACACTAAAGCATAAGTGCGGATGCCTGCTGTCTTGTGCGCCCACACCCGCTCTATACCCAAAACCACGCCTAAGCCCAGCGCCACAACTAGTTTAAAAATAATATCGCTATTTTGTGTTAAAAATTGTGTCATAGAAGTATTATACAACGATACCTCCACCTAAAACAACATCTTTATCATAAAGGACAATAGACTGCCCGGAAGCGACTAAAACCGATTTTTCAAAAAATACTTTTGCGGAAGACGGTCTTCCGCAGATTACTTGGCAAGATAAAAACTCGCCATGATAGCGAATTTGCGCAGTATAACCTTTTCCTTCTTTTGGCAAACCCCCAATCCAATTCACATTTTTTATCTGTAAATAAAAATTTGAAAGATTTTTAGCGTCGTGGGTTCCCTGTCCTTTTTTGTCTCCGAGGGCGAAGGCGCCAAAATCTTTTAAATTTTTATTTTGCGATACATACAAAATATTTTTCTTGATATCTTTACCAATCACATAATACGGTTTATCGTTCGGAGTTTTTTTTGTGATAGTAAAACCACGTCGTTCCCCTAAAGTAGAAAATACTACCCCCATATGATGCCCAACAATTTCTTTTGTTTCAGTAAGTAAAACTTTTCCTTTTTTTTCTTTAATATAGTGTTTCAAAAATTCTTTCAAATCCACTTCACCCAAGAAACAAATCCCTTGGCTATCTTTTTTCTCTGCTACTGGCAGTTTGTATTTCTTAGCCAAAACGCGAACATCTCTTTTTTTTAAATGCCCTATTGGGAACAAAATTTTGGAGAGTTGTTTTTGATTTAAAGTCCAAAGAAAATAACTCTGGTCTTTGGCAGGGTCAAGTCCAGATTTTAGATTAAAGATTTTAGATTTGAGTTTTTTGTTTTTTTGCTTAACTTTAATCTCTAATCTTTCATCTATTCTCGCGTAGTGCCCAGTCGCCACATAGTCTGCGCCCATAGAAAGCGCTTTTTTAAGAAATGCGCCAAACTTCACTTCTTTATTGCACATCACATCCGGATTCGGCGTCCGACCAGCTTTGTATTCCGCAATCATATAATCCGCCACCTCTTTTTTGTAAACTTTTTCAAAATCAAATGTTAAAAATGGAATGTTCAGATGCGTCGCGACACGCATAGCGTCTAACCGCTCTTCTTCTTCATTACACGGCAAAAAATCCGGATGCCAGGTTCGCATAAAAACCCCGACTACTTCAAAACCTTGCTTCTTGAGCAAGGTTGCGCTGACAGCAGAGTCTACCCCACCAGAGAGCCCTATAAAAACAATTTTTTTCTTCATTTTATTTTAAGTACTTAGCAATATTTGTCTTGTGCTCCCCGTAGGAGCGAGCATAGTGTATCACTCCACCCCCATCGTGCAAGTAATACAAATATTTTGATTCTACCGGACTTATAGACGCCTCAATAGAAGAGAGCCCGGGGTTTGCAATCGGGCGAATTGGCAGTCCACGCTCTTTATAAGTCTCCGGAGCAGAATCTACTTGAAGCGCTACCCCGAGTTTTAACCTTTTCCATAAAATTCCGGAAATCATTCCCCTGTCTTCTTCACCACTCGCTTCGCGCTCGATGATAGAGGCCATAGTGATGATATCTTTTTCGCTTTGGCCAGACTCTGCAATCGCGCTTTTAAGTGGAGTAATCTTTTCTTCATAATTTTCCTGCAAAGACTCTAGCACGGTTTCTTCACTTGACTCTGGCAAGAAAAAATAAGTATCGGGGAAAAGATATCCTTCAAGGTCCCCGGATTTTTCTAAAAAAATATTTTTATCAAACAAAGGTAAACGAATTGAAAATAAATCCGCAATTTGCGCGCGGTCAAAACCTTCCGGGATGGTTATCTTGAGTGATTCCACATTGCGCTTGCCGAGGGCTATGCGTCGAGCAAGAGTAAAAACTTCCATTGGATGTTCAAAAAAATAATAACCCGCGATTACTTTCTTTTCATCGCCGTAGAGCATCACCAATGTTTCAAACGCCAGACGGGATTTGATTAAATGGTTTTCTTTAAAAACTCTCGAGATAGAACGCAAACTGGCGCCTTCTTCAATCCTTTGCATTGTTTCTTTAGGAAAACCCTTCGGGGGCACAATCATAAAAAAATAAAATAAGAAAAGAAAGATAAAAATAATAAGAAGATAAATATCTCTCCTTGGTTTTTTTGTCTCTAGTTCGTTTGAAAATTCTTGATTCTCTTCCATGGATTAAATCGGTAAATTCGGAGGCGGAGAAGCTTCTTTGCTCTCGATACGTTCAAGGGTAGGTACTTTCAAAATCTGGCCCGGGAAGTGCCACAGCGTCGCCAGCTCTTCCACGTTTAAAATAAAAGTATGCGGATGAAAATACGCTTTGATAAAAATATCGAGAGTAATAACTTCGGGAATAGGCCAATGCCAACGAGTTTTGGAAAAAATATGATGACGAAGCGGAAGGTGGAAAAATGATCGTTCGCGATATTCGTGAAGCATTCTATTGGCTAAAAGTAAAACTGTTTTACTTGAAGCTGTAAATATACCGCTATAGGCATCGCCTTGGGTAGAATTATGACGTTCAAAACTGTTTAAATAAGGGTTTGAGTACTGACGGAGTATCAAACGAATATTTCTAGAGTTATTAGTCCTATGCCCAACTGGAAATACTTCTTTTTTAGCTACATACATCAACCTGACACCAGTCTCAAAACCAAGTTTTAAAGTTTTGTTATTAATCGCGGCAACCACTTCATCCAACCATTTAGGCATACGAACTTCTCTGGAATATGTGCCGGGTCTGTCGGCCTTTTCACGGGTACTGATATAAGGTTCTGCCAGTTTTTCGAGCACTATGTGTCCTTCTTCCACCCAATCATGCTTCTGCCACCATGTGCCGTGAGTATGATACATTTTCTTTGATGGCGTAACGACAATCTGCATCCATGCTTGTTCTCCTTTCCCCAGGGAACCAAAAAACTCAATTACTGGAGAAATGGGGTCTACCTTGAATTCTTCTTTAGGGTCTTTGTCTAATCCGTAGTCTACATAGCTCCTGATTGGATAGGCTTCATGTTTTTTTAACTCAAATTCACACCCCCATCCGTTCCATTCACTCTCGGACGATATTTCATCCACTGCGAGAGTATAATCCTCCACCACTTTTACTTGCGCCTGCGGATACTGCGCATACATCTGGGTTTCAATTAGACTTTTGATACGTGAAGGCGTGCGAATGTAAAAATGAACCTGCCCTTCAATGGAAGCAATTTCAAGGGAAAACCAAAACCACACCGCACCCTGCCAATATTCCTCTTTGCCTCCCTTTTTGCTCCAGTGATACAGCGCGTTGGTGAAAAAAAGCTCCATGGCTTTGGGGGAACGCAACACCTCTCTCGGCGGAATTATCTCGAGCAACACAAATTCAATGCCGGAGATAAAGTCCTGCTGAATATAATGCACCCAAAACCTCCAAGCTATGATGCCTAAGACCACTACCCCCGCGTAAGGGAGTATTGCCCGTAAGACATCAAAAGCAAGACCGAATAATGCATCAATCATTACTCCTTATTTTAATACAATAGAATTAGAAAGTAAAACTTAGCGCAAACTTTAAAAAAGTTAAACTGCGGAGTAAAGTCCGTTTTTATTCTTTTTGAAATATTTCGGATTTGCCAGATTTACCAGTATAGTGTTTTTCTTGAAATAGCGCTCTTTCATAACTTTCTCCACAACTTTTTCTTTTTCCATTGGTCCCTCTTTTTTTAGAATGTCGCGAATCACATCGCGCGCGATACCGGTTTTGTAACCCCATTCTGCGAGCGCGTAGAGTCCACGACCAACAAGCACAAACCGAGGGTCTTTGATGAGTTCGTTGTGAGTGGTAGCGTAATGCGCCTTTCTGCTAAAAGTCTTGGCTATAGCATCCGTAACTTCTTTGAAGTGCATCGGGGAACCATGGCGACGCATCACTAAATACGCGTAGTCTTTCACCCCGCGTGTGCGCACATTTTGTGAACTTGATTTTCCCCATTCCCCAAGAGGATTTTTAGAAATCTTTTTGGATATAGAAAGCCACCTTTTGGCAACCTCTTCATTTTTGTATTCTTCGGCAACATCTTTCATGTGCTCAAAAAATCTTTTGATTAGCTCGGTCTCCGGAATCAAGTCTTCGTCTTTCAAACTCGCATAAAGCTTTTTTAGTGATTCATGCACACGCAGAGCCATTTCATCGTCTATACTCCAACGAGTTTTGAAATGCTCATCTTCTTTGTGCTTTTTAAAGTGGTCGCATAGGGTGAGATGAAAATGAATATGGTTTTGCATTGCTTTGTCTTTGGAAAAATGATGCAGAAGGTCATGCTCGGAAACAATTCCACCTAGTTCGGAAACCAAATTTTTCAACTCATCAAAAAAAGCTTGCTCGTTTTTATAAACCGAAGACTTTCTTATCATATTGATAGCCCCCTCTTCTATCTGACGCACTCGCTCGCGAGTTATGCCATACTTCTTACCTATCTCCTCTAGAGTTTTTCTCTTTATATCACTAGAAAGACCAAAACGGCTCATGATAACATCGGACGCTCTGTCTCCTAGATGGGAAGTGATTTTTTTAGTAATTTGTTTCGGTTTAAATGATGTGGTGGGCATAAATTTATATAAGGGTCTGCAATGTTTTATTTCGTATACTTTGTTATTATACACAAAGTTGACTTAGTGTCAAATGTATTATAAACCTATTTCCCGCGCTCCGCTTTTACCCTACCCAACTCTGTAAGGTATTTCTTGCGAAGACGCACAGAATTTGGGGTAATCTCTAGATACTCATCAGAGCTCATTACTTCGAGTCCCCGTTCTATGTTCAAAATAAAGGCTGGTTTGAGATAAATTGCCTCGTCCGTCCCTGAAGCGCGCATATTGGTGAGTTGTTTGCCTTTGGAAGGATTGACCGTAAGATCGTCCCCTTTCAAGACGTTCCCAATGACCATCCCTTCGTAAACTTCCGCGCCGTGTTCTATATAAAGAAGTCCGCGGTCTTGGAGATTGGCCAGAGCAAAAGCCACTGCTTTGCCGGAAATCATGGAAATCATAGAGCCATATTCACGTTTTTTGATTTCGCCTGAATATTCTCTAAACCCGCTAACTCGGGAGGACATAATGCCTTCGCCCTTGGTATCAATAATAAACTCTCCGCGATATCCCAGCAGTCCGCGGGTTGGAATATCAAAAATAATTCTAGCTATACCGTTCTTTTCCCGCATATCTTTCATCAATCCCCGACGTTTGCCGATTTTTTCTATCACTCCGCCGGAATATTCCATCGGCACGTCTATCACCAGCTCTTCATAAGGTTCTTTTTTTATTCCGTTTTCTTCTTTTAAAATAACTTCCGGCTCGGAAACCTGCATCTCGTATCCTTCTCGGCGCATATTCTCTAATAGTATCGCTATATGAAGCTCACCCCGTCCGTAAATTTTGAAAAAAAATGGGCCAGTTTGATTACCTTGGTCGGGGGAAAAGTCAACTCGGAGCCCCACATTGATTTCCAACTCTTTTTCCAAGCGTTCTTTGAGTTGGCGAGATGTTACAAATTTTCCCTCACGTCCCGCAAAAGGAGAATCGTTCACTAAAAAATTTAAAGAAAGTGTGGGTTCGTCAATGGCGATATGAGGCAGTGCCTCCACGGACTCATTTTCACAAATAGTTTCTCCTATGAATATGTCCGGAATGCCGGCTATCATCACAATATCACCCGAAGTCGCCTCGGCGACGTCTTTCCTTGCTATCCCCTCAAAACTGAAGAGTTTTGTTATTTTACCGACCCGAGTGCCATTTTCTCCTGCCTGCGCAGGCAGGCCTTTTACAAAAGTTAGGCTACCGGATTTTATTCTTCCGGAATAAATACGCACAATCGCGAGCCTGCCTAAAAAATTATCATATGCTAAATTAAAAACCTGCGCCGACATTGGCTCATCTTCGCGGGTAGAAGCGACAGGCACTTTCTCTAAAATTAAATCAAGAAGCGGAGAAAGATCTTCCGATTTGTCTCCAAGATTTTTGAACGCTTTCCCCTCGCGCCCAATAGCGTAAATAGTATCAAAACTTGCTTGGCTTTCATTTGCTCCAAGCTCAAAAAAAAGTTCTAAAACTTCTTCGTGCACTCGGTGAGCATCAGCTGCTGGCTTATCTATCTTATTGATAACCACGATTGGCTTGAGTCCAAGCTCAAGAGATTTTTTCAACACAAACCGAGTTTGAGGCATAGGACCCTCAACGGCATCCACGAGTAAAAGCACCGAATCAATCGCGCGGAGCACTCGCTCTACTTCGCTTCCGAAATCCGCATGACCGGGAGTATCCACAATGTTTATTTTTGTACCCTTATAGGTAATAGAAGTATTTTTGGAGTAAATAGTAATACCGCGTTCTTTTTCTAAGTCGTTTGAATCCATAGACACACCCTCATCCAAAAGGCCTCCGTTTTGTTTCATCAAGGCGTCAGTGAGAGTGGTCTTGCCATGATCCACGTGTGCAATTATCGCTATGTTTCTGATTTCCATACTTGTGCGCCTTTGGCGTAAAATAAAAACCCGTGCGGGTTTCTATAAGAATAACACGAAAAAAATTATAAGGCAAATTGTGATATGATAAAGGGATGGAAAAAGCGGAAAAATTAAAAGAACTTCATGAAAAATGGCAGAAAGAATGTAAATGCGCTCTTAAAGACACAGGTGTGCGAGCCGTTTTTGGTGATGGCAACCCAGAGTCAGAGATTATATTTATCGGAGAGGCGCCGGGCAAAAAAGAAGATGAACTCGGTATTCCCTTCGTGGGCTCGGCTGGAAAATTTTTGAACGAAATGCTTGAAAATATAGGGGTGGAGCGCAAAGATATCTATATCACCAACATTGTAAAATATCGTCCGCCCGGCAATCGCGACCCAGAACCTGAGGAAAAGTCTGACTGTCGAGAGTGGCTGATAGAGGAGATAAATTTTATCAATCCAAAGCTACTAATATTTCTAGGCCGACATAGTATGAACGATTTTTTCCCGCTTGAAAAAATTTCAAACGTGCACGGCAAACTCTTAAAAAAGAAATTCAAAAACATTTCCTGCGAGTATTTTCTACCTCTGTATCACCCCGCCTCCGCCCTCTATGACGGCTCTATGCGCGAAGTCCTGATGACCGACTTCCAAAAGATTCCAAAAGTGCTGGAGAAAATAGATACGGGAATAACAACTTACGTCAAATAAAAAAATTCTTTACTTTTCATAATATTTACTATTATGACGGCCGTCAAGATAGTAAACTTACATTCTCTTACTACGAAAAACAAAATGCTGGTGCGCCGGGGTGGATTCGAACCACCGTAGCCCTAAGGGCGACAGATTTACAGTCTGTTGTATTTGACCACTCTACCACCGACGCATCAAAAAAGAACAACTATAAAATAGCACGAAAAAAACCTTTTTGCATCTTTTTTATATCTATACCTTGGATTTAGGCTGCACGCGGATAGAGCTTTTTACTTTGTTATTTTTCTTTTCAATCACCAATTCTTCCCCTTTCATGGAAACCAAGACAGTGTCGCCTTTTTTAACGCCGTTAGATATTATGTATGTCGCCACTGGATTTAGTATTTTAGTTTGAATCAAGCGGTTGAGCGGTCGCGCGCCAAAATGCGGATCATACCCGGCGCGTCCGAGATAAGTGAGAGCCGAGTCTGATACTTCCAAACTGATACCTTTGGCAATCAACCTGTCCTTTACCACTCCCACGCGAATATTTACTATTTCCTTTATCGCCTCGGACGAGAGAATATCAAAAACAATTATTTCATCCAAGCGATTGATAAACTCCGGTCGAAAATGATCCTTCAACGCTTCCAGTACTTTATCTTTCATCTGATTGTAATCCTGTAGTGCATTATTATTGGAAAATCCGATAGCTTCCATTTTATCAATAAATTGCGAACCAATGTTAGAGGTAAGAATAATGATAGTATTTTTGAAGTTCACCACCCGCCCTTTGCCGTCAGTGAGTCGTCCTTCGTCGATAACTTGCAGAAGCATATTGAAGACTTCTGGATGCGCTTTTTCAATCTCGTCAAAGAGAACCACGGCATACGGGCGATGCCGGACCGCTTCGGTCAATTGCCCCGCTTCGTCATAGCCCACATAGCCCGGAGGCGAACCGATCAATTTCGACATGCTGTGACGCTCCATGTATTCCGACATATCCACGCGAATCACCGCACGTTCGTCATTGAACATAAATTGCCCGAGCGCCTTGGTGAGTTCGGTTTTGCCCACGCCAGTAGGACCGAGGAATATAAACGAACCAATCGGACGATTTGGATCACCGATGCCGGCGCGGGAACGACGAATCACATCCGCAACCCTCTTTATCGCTTCATTTTGTCCTATCACTCGTTTCTTTAATTCTTCTTCCATTTTTTCTAGTTTCTCGCGTTCTTCTTCCAGCATCTTGGTAAGCGGTATGCCGGTCCAGCGCGAAACAACTTCGGCAATATCTTCCGCGGTGATTTCTTCTTTTAAGATTCTCCTTGATTTTTGAAGTTTTTTAAGTCTGATTAATTTCATCTCAAGTTCTTTTTTGAGAGCAGGAATTTTGCCATAGCGGATCTCGGCTGCGCGAGCCAAGTCCGCGCGCATCTCTGCGTTTTCCGCTTCGATGCGCATGATTTCCAGCTCTTTTTTGATAGAACGAATTTCTGTCACTGTGGAGCGTTCATTTTGCCATTTAAGTTCAAGTTCTTTGGTTTTTTCATGTAAATTGGCTATTTCTTTGTCTATCTCCTTGATTCTCTGCTTGATTTCTTTTTCTTTTTGTTTATCACCGCTCGAATCTGCCACTTCTTTTTTGAGCGCTTCTTTTTCAATTTCAAGTCGCATGATTTTCCTGTGCGCCTCTTCCAAGACCGGTGGCTTGTTTTCAAGTGAAATTTTCAAAGACGAAGAAGCCTCATCTATCAAGTCCACTGCCTTGTCCGGCAAAAATCTATTCGTGATATAGCGCGCGGAGAGATTGACTGCGGAAACAATAGCATCGTCCGTGATGCGCACCCCGTGAAAAAGTTCGTATTTTTCTTTAAGTCCTCGCAGTATCGCAATCGCATCTTCAAGTGATGGCTCTTCCACGTACACCGGCTGAAAACGACGCGCCAGCGCCGGGTCTTTTTCGATATGTTTTTGATATTCGCGGAGCGTGGTCGCGCCGATTGCTTTAAGTTCCCCACGCGAGAGCGCCGGCTTTAGCATATTGGACGCATCCATGGTGCCTTCCGCTCCTCCGGCGCCGACAATAGTATGAATCTCATCAATAAAGAGAATTACTTTTCCCTCCGCTTTTTCCACTTCTTTCATGATTCCTTTCAAGCGCTCTTCAAATTCTCCTCGATATTTCGTGCCAGCAATAAGCGAGCCCAAGTCAAGCGAAACGAGCTCCTTGTCCTTGAGCGACTCCGGAACATTATTTTTGGCAATTCGTAGCGCCAGCCCTTCTACTACGGCAGTCTTGCCCACACCCGCCTCGCCTATCAATATCGGATTATTCTTTGTCCGGCGAGAGAGCACCTGCATAATGCGCATAATTTCATTATCTCGTCCGATGACAGGGTCTAGTTTGTCTTCGCGCGCGAGTTTGGTAAGATTGCGCGTGTATTTCAAAAGCTGACGAAACTTTTTTGGTTCCGACACATCGGTAATATTTTGATTGCGAAGCTCTTCCAGCACCTTCATGATAGCGTCTTTACCTATCCTAAATCTCGCCAAATTTTCATGCGCCTCGCCCGGAACATCCAGTATCGCCATAAACAAATGCTCAGTAGAAACAAAATCGTCTTTCATAGTCTCTGCGAGTTTGACCGAGCGGTCTATCACTTGCGCCAAATCCGGATTGAGATAAATCTGATACGACGGTGAAAGTGTGTTTTGCGTTTCGGGAAGCTCAATCGCTTCGAGTACTGAATCAGTAAGTAGCATCGTGTCAACTTCTAATTTATCTAAAATCGAATTCACCATGCTCTCTTCTTGTAAAAGAAGCGCGGCGAGTAGATGCATGGAGGAAACGTGGTTTACTCCGCGCTCAATAGCGAGCTCGTGCGCTTTCTTGATGGCATCTTTGGCTTTAATTGTGAATCTGTTTAATGGTGGCATAATAGTTAGGTTATAGGTTCTAGTGTCTAGTAATAAATTATGGGTTGGGTGGAGGTGGAGGTGGAGGTGGAGAAGTGTCGGTATCTGTATTTGGGTCCGGGTTCGGCGGAGGAATAGTTTCGGGCTTGGCCAATTCAACAATAGTAAAATCTTTTTCTTTTTCCACTGTTATCTTGGAAACTTTCTGTTCGCCTAAAATACTTTTTACAACATATACTTCCCCTTCTTTCGGTTCTTCAATTACGGAGGCTATGACGACTTTGTTATCACCTAAAAATAATCCGGTCCCTAAAATTTTATCTTCGCTCCCGTCGGCATTTGCTCCTTTCAAAAATAAAGTGACCACGAGCGGTTTTATGGCTTTCAAATCTTCCAACAACTTTTTCTGTTCAGCGGATAATTCTTGAGTCTTGATAATTGTCTCTCCGGGCACAATTTTCTCCACTGTCTCTCGCACTATCTGGGTCACCGGAATGGTGACAGACTCGGGGGCTTGTTCCATCAAAGTCACCGTGGTTATGCCGGTGGCAATAGAAATAACGAAAGAAAGCAGTATCGCCAAAAGTATCAGCTGTGATTTGTTTAAATCCTTTAGGTCCATCCCGTACGAAATCCTACTATTATTTTTTCTAGTAAGACTTATTTTACCTCATAAGTGAACCCCGTAATTTCGTACGGGATCCATACCCTAACTATACCACTTTTTTAATTTTTTCAAAATATTAAAAATAAGACTATTTATATATCTCATGAGTACCGATGTTAATAAAATCAACAAATTCTTTGCCAGAAAATGCAAACATGATTCTATGTTGCCCTATCACGGTAAATGCCCAATATTCTTTGTATTTTCCGTGAAGTTTATGAGTATCGAGTCGAGTGTCAAAAGGATTCTTTTGAAAAATCTTTTCTCTTTCTTCTGCTTTTGTTTTTATCATCTTTGGCATCTTTTTATATGCCTTTTTAAATTTAGATGTAAAACGAATTATCATATTTACCTTAAACTTGATAAAGATTTTGATATTTTCAGTTTACCTTGTTTTTTTTCTTTTTTATAAATAGCTATTGCTTGATCCGTGTCTTCTTCTTCAAATAATCTTTTTTTCCACTGCTTACCAATGTCAAGAAAACTCTCGTATTCTTTGCGAGGTATAATGACCAAATCATCATTGGATATAAAGTTTTTAGGAATGGTTATAGTAGCCATATACAAATATTAACAATTAATGGATAAAAAATCAAACACAGCACAATTCTAATAATACCACTTTCTGAGTTTGGACAAAATGCTTTCCATAACTTTGACCGTGTGGTCAATATCTCTCTTTTCAGTGTCTCTTCCGAGCGAAAATCGCAAGCTGGTTAGATTTTCTTTGCGCAATGCCCCGATCACGTGCGACGGCTTTTTGTCACCTGATTTGCAAGCGCTTTTTTCGGAAATGTAAATCCCACGGGCGGAGAGCTCGAGCACCAGCAGGTCGCTTGGAATTTTAGCAATTGTGATATTCACATTGTTTGGTAGTCTGTCTTCCTTATCGCCATTTAAAACTATTCTATAATTCTGCAGAATTAGAGAATGCTCAAGTAAGTGCAAAAAATAATCACGCAGTTTTGTTAAACGTTTTGTTTCGCTCTCTTTCATACTCTCTGTGATTTGGAGCGCCTCCGCGAGCCCCACTATAGCAGGCAAATTCTCTGTCCCCGAGCGCATTCCAAACTCTTGCTCTCCGCCATACACTATATCTCCTATCGGTGTTCCTTTTCTTATGTATAGCGCCCCCACTCCTTTCGGCCCATAAATTTTCGCGCCATTGAAAGACATCAAATCCACACCCAGCTTTTGCACATCTATCGGCAAATAATTCATCGCTTGCGTAGCGTCGGTGTGAAAAAAAGGCAAAAGTGGTAATTTAGAGGCTTGGGAGAGCGACGGCTCGAGCACGAGGAATTTTTCAGCAGAAAAATATCCGTACTCTAAATTACCACTTTTGCCTTTTCTATATTGCCTTATCTCCTTCGCAATCTCCCTTATCGGCTGAATCGTGCCGATTTCGTTATTGGCATACATTACCGAAACCAAAACAGTATTTTTCTTTATCGCTTTTTTAATTTTTTTAGGGTCTACTATTCCATTCGGTTCAACTGGAATGTAGCTAACCTCTGCACGTTTAGTTTTTTCTAAATGCTTGCAAACTTCCAGCACGGAGGCATGTTCTATGTTCGTCGTAATTATGTGTGGAGCAAGCAAGCGATTTTTTAGTGTCTGGTTGAGACCGCTCTCCTTAGAAGATAATGCGCGGGCGACCCGAAGACCGAAAAAATCGCTTGCTTGCATAGCACAGATAACTCCAAGTACGCCCAGATTATTGGATTCCGTAGCTCCAGAAGTAAAAATTATCTCTCTTTTTTGCGCTTTTAAAATTTCCGCCACACGCTCACGCGCGTCCTCTAAAATTTTTTTATTTTGCACACCCAGTTCATGTATTGCGCCGGTATTGGCAAAATGCACACTGGAGACTTTAGCTATAATCTCTAAAACTCGCGCATCAATCGGAGTCGCCGAAGCATTGTCTAGGTATACCCCGTTAGTAGATTTTGGTAATACTCGCTTTGCGAGCGCACTTTGTGCCTTACCAAAACTCACTACAGGGTATATTATTTTCTTTTTTCCGTTTGATTTAGACATAAAAGTAGTATATATTGAAAAGACATGGATCCCGTACGAAATTACGAGCTCCATTTACAACATAACATAATTCTGTCTCAAAAAATAATGACGGGATTTCGTACGGGATGGATATAAAGCTTCAGATAATTTTGTTTGCTTTCATTCTTCTGGCTATTTTTGCCGGTATTTTTTGGATTATCAAAACCGAAAGACGCTTGAAAAGATTTTTCCTCGGTAAAAAGGCAAAGGATTTGGAAGACACTATAACTTTGCTTGAAGAAAACATCACCAAACTAAATTCTGCCAAAGAAAATATTGAAACAGAACTAAACCTCGTTAATCAGAAACTAAAAAAAAGCATTCGCGGGCTGGAGACTATTCGCTTCAACCCTTTCCCCGACCAAGGCAGTAATCAAAGTTTTGCCATCGGAATACTCAACGAAGAGAAAGACGGCGTAGTGCTTTCAAGTTTGTATTCTCGCGAACGTATGAGTGTCTTTGCTAAACCAATCAAGGCAGGTAAAAGTGAATACGAACTCACAATAGAGGAAAAAGAAGCGCTAAAAAAAGCAGAAGTATAGAAAACTTGTCCCGTACTAAATTTTTGACTACGGGACATAAGGAAAAGAATTATTATTAAAATTTTAGTATGGGATGCAAAATAAAATAACTACAACCGAGAGACCACCAGTAGTGGTAATAATGGGGCATATAGATCACGGCAAATCTACTCTCCTCGACTACATCAGAAAAACCAATGTGGTAGACAAAGAAGTAGGGGGCATCACTCAATCCATTTCTGCTTATGAAGTGGTGCACAAAGATGAAAAAGGTGAAGATAGAAAAATAACTTTCTTAGACACCCCGGGACACGAAGCGTTTTCAAAAATGCGCGAGCGTGGCGCCAAAGTGGCAGACATTGCTATCTTGGTAGTTTCAGCGGAGGATGGTGTAAAACCGCAAACGATAGAAGCGTGGAAAACCATTGTGGAAAGTAAAACGCCATGCATCGTGGCTATCAACAAGATAGACAAGCCCGGCGCGGATGTGGAAAAAACAAAAATAGCGCTCGCTGAAAATGAAATTTACTTGGAAAACTATGGCGGGCAAGTTCCTTTTGCGCTTATTTCTGCCAAAGTCGGCGAAGGGATAGACGAACTTCTTTCTCTGATCAATGTCTTGGGAGAATTAGAAAATTTTACGGGTAGTCCCGAAGAGAATGCGACTGGTTTTGTGATTGAAAGCAACCTTGACCCAAAACGCGGAATCCAAGCAACGCTCATCATCAAAAACGGCACTCTAAAAAAGGGAACGGTGGTTGTGGTAGAGGACAGTATTTGCGTTGTGAAAATAATGGAGAACTTTCAGGGTAAGAATATTGCCGAGGCCTCTTTCTCTTCCCCGATACGATTAGTGGGTTTTGATAAAATGCCCACCGTCGGCGGAGAATTTAAAACTTTCGCAAAAAAAGAACAAGCCGAGAAATATGCAAAAAACTTCAAAGAAAATTTATTCTCCAAAGGAAAAATAGAAGTAAAAGATATGTCTGGTAAAAAAATAATACCAATAATACTCAAAGCGGATGTGGCGGGAACACTGGAAGCCATAGAAAAAGAAGTCGCGAAAATTACCAGCGAAAGCGCAGAATTTAAAATTGTCGTTGGTGGAGTGGGACCCATAGGAGAGGCAGATATAAAACAAATCAGAGTCAGTGGAGATGAAATTGTAGTCGGCTTCAATGTTAAGTGTGAGAGTAACGCCAAAGATATAGCAGAGCGCAACGGCATCACAATTTCCAATTTTGACATTATTTATAAACTGACCGAATGGTTGGAAGGAGAGATGGAAAAAAGAAGACCGAGGATTGAGACCACGGAGGTAAGCGGTAAAGCAAAAATCCTAAAAGCTTTCAGTCGCACCAAGGAACGCCAGATACTGGGAGGCAAGGTCACCGAGGGACAAGTAGAGCTAAACGAAACTGTAAAAATCATGCGCCGAGATTTTGAAATAGGGCGCGGAAGAATTGTAAACTTGGAAAAAGGAAAAGCAAAGACTAGTGCGGTTGAAGAAGGCGCGGAATTTGGTATGATGCTAGAATCAAAAATAGAAATAGTCCCCGGAGATATCATAGAAGCGTCAAGTGTCAAGCAAGTATGAACAATAGACAAGAAAAAGTGACCAATTTAATAAAGGAACTGGGGGCGCAATTTCTGGGAAGAGAAAACAACAAGACCTCGCTTATAACCGTCACTTCCGCTACGGCTTCTCCCGACCTTAAGCGCGCCACTATTTTCATCACCGTCCTCCCCGAAGAGAAAGAGCATGAGGCGTTGGATTTTGTAAAAAGAAAACGAGGGAGTTTGCGCGAGTTTCTGAAAAAAAAATTGGAAATAAAAATAATTCCTTTTATAGATATTGAAATAGACCAGGGTGAAAAGAACCGCCAAAAAATTGACGAACTGCTCTTTAAAAAGTAGGATAATAGGACGGCCTGGTCGCCAAGTAGTAAGGCAACTCTCTGCAAAAGAGTTATACGTGGGTGCGATTCCCACCCAGGCCTCCAAGTTTAAATTTTAATAAACTTCTTTGCGTAAATTTTTGTTTTTGCAGAAAAAGTATTGTTGTCATCATTGTCAATCACAATTTCAGCAGAGGCTCCCGCGTGATCAATTTTATTTTTTAGTGGGTATTTAATACCCTCACGATCAAGTAATGTTTGCAATTGTGAAGTATCTCCATCAGTCCAAAGTGTAACATTTTTTCCTTGTGTTTCAAGGTCCTTAAGCATATCAAGTGTTTTTCTATTGAGTTCTTCTCCATTAAATAGTGTTCCCTCAATATCACAATACACACCTTCGATATTTTGACCCTTCATAACTTCGGGAACATTTTGCCGTATCGCAAATAAAAACTCTAAAATTTCTTTGTCTGTTTTATCGACTAAAGCAGGAAAATATTTTTTAGATTCTGCAATCATTTGAACAAGTCTATTTGGATCTGCTTGTGAAATATCTTCGGCAGATCTAACATCACTAATTGCATGCAAAAGGTACGCTACTTTACGTTCAATTTCTTTATCTTGTATTTCTTGAAGTATTTGACCGCTTATTTTTTCATTTTCATTTTTGCGTAACGCATTTATTGCATCTTCGGGCGTAAAGGGTAGGCGAGCAAATTTTGTATTTTCCTTAGCTAGCAATAAGTCAATTTTAGGCTTAACTTTTCTTATTGAATCTAAATCAGAAAAAGCATACACTAAAATTTTTCTCATGTTATCTTGCCTCGTCAAATCTTCAGCAGTATCTACACCAGAGAATTCTGTTCTATTGTGTCTAGAGGTTTTTATTTCAACATTAATAAAAGCAGAATTATCTAATCCATTTAGATCAAGTGTTGCAAAATTCTTTTTTAAAGATTCAATAAATCTTTCATTATCATCATAAAAAGTGAATGTTTTTAAAATTTCAAGATTTTTTTGATTACCTATCCCTGCTCCTTCTTGGGCACCAGGAGAACTACCAGTTCGTTTTTTTTCCATAGATTTTATGATTTAAGTTAATAATACAATTAATAACATCTAGTGTTCCATCATATGAATATCTGAAAATCGATAATCTTGAATTCTGTTATTTTTAAATAATTTATCCATCGCTTCATCTATACTTGGTTTAATCTCTCCATCAAGTGGAATTTCAGATGCATCTTTTTTACTTAAAGTGCTAACAATAACTTTATTCTCTTTCATATCAAACATAACAGTTTCCCCAATTCCAATCGTGCCCCAAGCTTTAAGAATATTTTCTTTTGTAAGAAGATCGGAAAAACTTCCTAATTTATCTCCAGACTTTATTTCAGAAATTTTTTCATTTGCTAGAATTATGGTAAAAAGTAATTTGTCTTGAGCAGAGCCGTAATTTAAAAAAAGTCCATTTTTATAAGATCTATTATTTATATCTACATTTAATAATGTTAAATTTCTATTTATTAATAAAGATAGAAGTTGTTTAGTTTTTTCTATACTATAAACAAAACTGGGCTTATCGTCTTTATTTATATTTGTACTATGTTCGTTTTGATTAGATTTTCCTAGCATTTTATTTTATATTAGTTAATAATTTATTAATCATCATACAGAACAACTTCCCTCCTTTTCCAATATTATACTACAAATACTATGCAGAAGTCAAAAATAAGCCTTATCTGTGTATATCTTGTTGTTTATAAGCCCTTCAAGTTCTTTCTGTAGCAAATTTTGAGAATATAAAAAATATCAAAGTTTGTAAATTAATGATAAAAAATGTTAGAATGCTCGGTAATTGCCCGGGTGGCGGAACTGGTATACGCGCACGACTTAAAATCGTGTCCCTTACGGGATGTGGGTTCGACCCCCACCTCGGGCACAAATCAAATGAATTACTAAAAATAATCAGGCATCCTAGTAAATCGGCGATGCCAGAGATAATAGACAACTGCAATCAATAAGAAAATATAGAATAGAATTGGCCCCGGCAGATACAAGTCAGCCATCTCGTAGAGGCTAATCCAGCTCAAAGAAATTGAACCATTGACTGTGGCTACATTATCAAGTAGTCGTATTATTTGATTAAACGTGATCACACTAAGTATAATGCATCATGAGAGCATTTTGTTACAAATAACAATTTATGTTGAGAATACTTAAAAAAAATGTTATAAACTAAAAGGCAAAAGAGTTTGAATATGAAATTGCGCCCATAACTCAGCTGGTAGAGTAGCTCCCTCTTAAGGAGAATGTCCCAGGTTCGATCCCTGGTGGGCGCACAACAAATATAAATTTATCTTTTATAATACCCAGTTGGTATATGCTATATGTTTTAGTATAATTAATATATGGCTCATAGAAAAAGTAATGTCAAATTGATTTGGAATAGTAACTTTGCATATATAATTGGCGTAATATCCACTGATGACAATCTGTCTAGTGATCTGAGACATTTGATTATTACCTCAAAAGATTACGAAATGGTTAAAAATTGTAAACAATATTTAGGGATCAATAATAAAATCACTCGAACATCAAGGGGAGGATCAAAAGAAAAAAAGTACTATATGTTACAATTTGGGGATAAAAATTTCTTCGAATTTCTGCTAGATTTAGGACTAACTCCTAGAAAATCGAAAACAATGTCTGAGTTAAGAATACCCAAAAAATACTTTGCAGACTTTTTCAGAGGATGCATAGATGGTGATGGAAGTATATCGATATCAAAACACCTAGAAAGTAGCCATCCTCAGTACAAAATACGCTTATGTTCAGCTAGTAATAAATTTTTAGAATGGATACTAATGTCATGCCATAGTTCTTTTAATACCAACGGTGGTTCGATATCAAAAACAGATAAATCTTCTGTTTACACTCTAACCTTCGGTAAAAGTGATAGTATAAAAATACTAAAGATGATTTATTTTAATAATGTGATATGCTTATCAAGAAAGAAAAAGGTGGCATTAAAAATATTGGGCGGGTGGCGTAATTGGTAGCCGCGCTAGTCTTAGGAACTAGTGGAGTAATCCATGGGGGTTCGATTCCCCCCTCGCCCACCAGCACAAAATGAGTAGCATTTTGTGTGACTCGAAAGCCGGAGCATAGCGATGCGAGGCGGGGTCGCAGGATTTTTCAGCAGAAAAATACCTGTGACCGAGTCCCTCCCATAATGAATTCACTGTTTAGACTCTAAATTCCTTTCGTAAAAAGCCATTTTTTACCTCTATTTTTTCTTCCTCATATATTTTTGTATAGGAACCATCTTGATTTTTCTTTTCAATGTTCACTGTATACACGCCATCTGGCACTAAACAATAATAGTGCCCAATACGATCTATGATTTTATGGGTCACCTCTTTTCTGTCTTCGGACTTTACTCGTAAAATACCATAAGCTATCGGCAAATTTGTATCTTTAAAAAAAACCGAGCCTCTGGCGTGACCTCTCCACGCCTTTCGATTGCTCAAAAATAAAATTATGTACAGAGCTAGAATAACAACATTGTGGATTTTAATCGGCTCACCAAATAAAACCAACACTGAAGTTACAAATCCCACAAAAAAAGTGACATTAATAATCTGACCCAGGGCCTTGTCTCCCGCGTGGTAGAATTGATACTTGTATTGTTCTTGCTTGGCAAATTCATGCCAATCAAAATCCAAGCGTTGCATTGGAATATTGTTGATTATTACAGCGTCATTTTTTTTGATTTCAATAAAATTTCCAAAATACAAATCGTTGTACACCACATCGCTCCCTCTGCCAAAAAGTTTACTGGACGGGAAAATATAACCTTTTTTCTTGGCTGTAATATGATAAAAGCCTGGTTCCACTAAGAATCCATACCTGCCGTCCTTGTCTGTAAGACTCGTTGCTACGATTTTATTATCTACATCCAACATGGAAATACTGGCGCCATAAATCGGCTCCTTGGTCTCATCGTCATAGACTGTACCCCATGGATGGCGCCATTTTTTGATTCCCAGACCATAGAGAAAAAGAGCCCAGAGCCGTATGACTATGTCGGTTATACCGGAAGGATTTGTGAAAACAATCCGTAAAGCATTTACTGAACCCAGAAAAACAACACCAAACAAAGCCATGACTTTTGAAAAATAAAAGGCACTGAAAACAACCAAAAGCAAAACGCTTATTGAAATCAATATAAACTTTTTATGCATAATGATTTATACCTTTCTTTTTAAAGCCTCATGCTTGCGCAGAAATAGGTAGGAAGTTACCACTAACTACAAAATATCAGAAACGCAGTTGCTGACGCTATCCACGGGGCAGGATTCGCATAGGATAGATAATGATCATCCAACCATACAAGATGATCGTGCCAACGTTTACAAGCCTTGTCACTCATTCCCCAGGCAATACTTGAACCTGCTGAAGCAGACTGTGGTTCCACAGTATCAATTTGGCAATTCGCTTTATAAGCCTTCATCTCATCCAAATTCATCTTTACTCCCAAGTTTAAAACTGAATTAAGTGCAATCTTGTAATCTTCACTTGAAACCTTCATTTTTTCGACACCTTCATCTATATACGCTATGATTTGAGCTTGCTGTTCCTCGGTTGGATTGGGTAAAGCCATTAAGTCATCCAAGGAATCATCAAAAAAATCTTCATATGGAATTTTACTATAAAGGTCACTGCCTGCCTGAAGTAAGGTACAAAATTTCTCTTGTACATCGGGGTTTAGGGTAGTGCTTTCTTTGGTCGATGTTGGAGTAACACCAGCCTTTGAAACAACGCTAACTATTATGATAATAATTACTACGGCTAACGAAACAAGCATTACAGCTGATTTTTTTAACATATATTATAAGTTAATTTTAAGTTAATAATAAATCTGCCATAATTATACAACTTTCTTTTAGATAATTGCACCATTGTTGGGGATAAATTACTGTTAACTTTTAGTCGATCCTTACGAAATTTTGCGAAGTAAAATATTTGAGTTCGAGTCTCCCTCCCAGCACAACTTCATTTAAAAAATATTTCTTTCCTTTTTACCTCTTTAAGACAAGCATTTTTATGTTTCTTACCAATCTTCTCGCAAAGATTCTCTCCGGCGCTTAGAGACCCCTCTTGGAGAATATACATGCCGACAGCTCCTCCGATGCAAGCTTCTTGTTTTACGTATGACCCGGCTTGCGCGCACAATTCCAAAACTGCTTCTGGCGTATGCATATTCTTTTTCATAGCCTCCATGCCTATCCCTCGCAAGCAATCCATTTCATAACCCAATTCAGCTTTTTTACATTCTTTAAATATATCTACAAAATTTTTACCTAGAGTTTGAGAAAAATAAACGGGAGCATATAAATGACAATCTCCTTTAGAGCTTTTTCTGATTTTGCAAGTATTGAGAGGGTTGGCAGAATCCACATATTCTTTTTCTTTAGCAAGCTCTTCTTTGTTGAAGAATTCCATATAAGCCCCATTTTGACAACTTGTAATCCCCGCCCCCCCATCCAAATTCTCTTCGCAAAGATTTAATGTTTTATCAATATCGCCCCCCGTAAAATACATAAAGCCATGTCCAATGCCATGGTTGCAATTCCATAAATCAATTCCTCTTTTGTTCTCTGCGTAATTTTTGCACTCTTTACCCAAATCAAACACAAGATTATCGCTAGACTTAAAATATTCTTCAAACAGCCCATGAATATATCCGGAATTACAAAAATCTTCTTGATACTCTACGGCTTCATGGAAGCTCTTATATTTCTCGTATCCGGCATGCCCGATAATATGTAAAAAATCATGGCACTGATCTGATATCTTTTGATTGAGTAAGGATAAATCTTGTAATTCCCTGATGGCTTGTCGAGGATCAGAGTCTTCTACAATTTTTTCTAATTTATCTTTCAACTCTTCATATTGTTTTACATCAAGAGCATTACTTCCTGTGAGTAAAAATTGTTCGAAGTCTTTTTGAAAAACAGTTATTACTCCTTCAAACTGTGGCCACAGGTGATCATGAAATTTATATGTACCAACTTTATCAAAGACAAAAGACCATGTTTCTTCTTTTTTTATTCCTTTACAGGCATCAAAAGATTTCGGCGAGAAAAGAGGGTCACAATGCGTTTTCAGGTTAGTGCCATCATAAAGAATATGACTCGGATGATCGTTCCCTGCCGGCCAATGCTCTTGCTCTCCTATATTTACAAAAATAACTTCCGTGCCGACTTGAATGTTTATTTCGCTTGGGGTAAAACCTTTTTCATTTATATGAACCGTCACAGAAATCGGAACGCTTTCTCTGAAAGTAAAAATGTTTGGGAATAATAAAAAAGAGATAAATATAAATGCCAAAATACCCCATAAAATAAGCCGTTTTTTTGATAAAAATTGTCTGTTCACCTTCTAAATACTAGCACTTTAGGCAGAGTTATCCAAAGCTTGACATTTTACTCTAAATATGCTATACTACCCTTATGAGTAAAATCAATAAATTTAATACGAACAATTTAATAATTTCTGCCCTAATATTTATAGGCATTTTGCTTGTAGCTGTTATTGTTACTCTACCCCTTCAAACAAACGCCTGGAACGGTTACAGTCAAGAGAGTGAAGGTATTTTTCATACTTACAATTCAGCTTCAAATAGTTATCCCGGAAACGTAGTTGTCAGCGGAAATTCTTCTGTTCAAAACCCTGTCCCCGTAATCACTTCTCTAAACCCAAGCATTATAGCTTACAAATCCGGCGGGAGGGCAATCACAATCACCGGGGAAAACTTTATCCCGAGTTCAGTAGCTAGAATAAACAACTCCGACCGTCCGACGACTTATGCGAGCTCTACTAGTCTGGTGGTCAGATTAAACTCCTCGGATAGTTCAAAATTGGGAGATAACCTTATTACTGTCCGTAACCCAGGCCCAGGTGGAGGATTCTCAAATATAGCTATTCTTGAAGTCAGTAAAAATGTTGACGCTTCCGGCAGTATAATTAATGATGATAACGGAAGTGTCTTGGGTGCAAGCGCAGTAGGATCTGGATTTATGCCTTCTACATTTCTCCAGTGGCTTTTCCTTGCAATCCTGATACTCTTTATCCTCATACTTTGGAGAAAGACTTTCGCTAAGAAAAACGAGAAAACACCTCTCAAGCACGCTTAAAGTAACTCTTATAATTTAAGACCAAAAAACGTCCTGAGCTTACTAGTGAAGGGCGTTTTTTGCTTTACCCCGTACCAAGCTTTGCTTTGGTTCGGGGTTGACTTTTTCTATCTTTTGTGCTATACTCATGAAGTAAACTGCACTTTGAAAAAAGTTTATGGCTATTCAAATAAGGTTTCTTGTGACTCTATTTAGAGAGTTGGGGAAATCTTAATGGATAGTCATAAAAAATAAAAAAACAAAATAATGAAAGACGAAGAAGCAAGAATCGAAGCCGCCGAAAAAAATCTGGAGGTTCAAACACAAGAAGAGATACTTGTAAAATTTTTTATAAGTATTGTGCTAGTAGGAATACTCAGTTTTTTATTAATCTTGGGAGTATTTGAAATAGCAGGAACTTATTTCAGGATTTTGGCCTGTGCGACATGCCTTATTGTAATTTACAAATTCTTTTTTGCAGCACCGGAAGCATACCACGCTTACTTGTTGCAGGACGGATTCAACTACAAGTACAGAGCAAAATTCAAATTTGGAATAAAACTTCCTTGGGAAGATGTCATAGAGATCATAAATCTAAAATCTATGGCACTGATTGAAATTCCACAAGTTTTTTCAACAAATGATGGAGAAGCTAAAGGCACATTTTCTCTCCGTTACAAAGTAGATGCGGGAGGTCCAAGAGATCCACCGGAAGATAGATCCCTTAATCTAGCCATTTTCTGTTCTAATGAGGACGACGCAGTGCAAGAAATGGTAGAAACCCGTTGTTTAGGGATACTTCGTAGCGACTTCAACAGTAAAACTACTGATGCAGTAGTGCAGACTGATTCGGAAGCAATTAGTGAGCTCCTGGATGAACAGTTGAAAATAATCGAGAGGCGTCTAAAAGTAAAAGTTCAAGAAGTGGAACTCAAGGATCTTGACTACACTCCTGAAACTCAAAAACTAAAGAATGCAGAGTTTAAGGGAGTGGTACTATCCGGGATTGTGGCACATCTCATGGATCCTTCAGGTGGAGGATATACGAACCGTAAAAAAGCGGAAGAAGATGCAATACTTTTAATGCCAGATGTTAAGCTCGATAAAAAACAAATCGAGATTGTAGACCTCAAAGAAATTGCAACGTCAGTTGTTGAAGCTATTTTCGAAAATCTAAAAAAAGACTAAAAGATGGCACACGATTCAAAAAGTTCATCTAAAGAGAAGGAAGCTCCTTCAAAAACACCTAGTAGGATTAAAGTCTCCAAAGAGAGAGAAAATCCTATGGTCTGGATCTGGAGAGCTCTTATATTTATTATTGTTGTCTCTCTCATCTTAGGCATTAAAGACTGCGCAGGTTGCGGTAGCAAGTCTACCAGCGACGATAGCACCGAAAACGAAGACAGGACGGAAGTGCTTGTATATGAATTGGTGAATGTCAATGGCAAGACATACCAAGACAGCCTCGCTCGAGGCTTTGCTGGTTATCAAAGCAAAAAGCACTCCGACCCGTTTATATTTGAGATTACTGAAGAGGTGCTCAAAAAGGGAGACTTGGACCGAGACATCCGATTTGAGTCTGACTACTCTATAGTAGTCATGCTCCCGGAAAGAGATTTCCCGAACAAATGGTTCACCGTATACTACTGCGGTGAAGGACCATTGGTCATTTCCAAGCCAGTTGGCTTGGGAAAGGTTTACATCTACAAGTCAAAGGAGCCGATTCCTTGTTTGTAGACAAAATGTAGACAAAACGATATGCACAAAGGGCGGACTCATGACTGAGCTCCGCCCTTTTTTTTAATTCCAAATTTATTTTCTTTTTTCTACGGCGGGACGTAAGGAGACTGTACAGGAAAATCTTGCAGATGAACTGTCCCCCCCACGGTCGAACTATCGGGCGTCACGTCTTGTTCCAGTTTAAAAGTACTTACCAATAAATTTATGAGCGCCCAAACGCAGAACATTATCGTGAGCCCCACGAGCCCCCAAATCATGTGCTTTTTGCCATCGGTTCTTTTCTGTTCGTTCTCTTGGTTAACTAAAAACATAACTATTCCATAGAGAAATACCACAAAAGCGATAGCGAAAAGAAGCACAATAAGAGGGTTTAAAATAAACTTGTTGACATTGCCGATAAACGAATCAACGCTGGCATAAGCTATTTTAACCAAAAAGAAATCGTGGAATAAATCAGAAATAATATTCATTATACTAAATTAACAAGGCACTCCGGGTGATGGAATACAAGGAATCTGCACAGTACCTTGACTAGGATTACTAAGACCGAAAGTATTTTTCAAGATACTTACGAGGCCCCAGATAGAAACTATGACTACAAGTCCGATAAGACCCATAATCATTTTGTCTCGTCCTTTACTCTTTCCTTCATCGTCTCCAGCGAGAATATAAGAAGCAACTCCCCAGATAAAGTAAACGACAGCCAAGGCTATCAAGATAGGCATTATTGTGTTTAATAATTCTCCTATTTTACACAACACTGCGCTCAAGTCTCCACTTCCACATAAGGATGGGTTCATAACAATTTCAAATTTTAAATAATAATAATTTACCTCGACCTTTTATATTAACTTAATGAACACTCTATCTAAAAAGACACCGATTCAATTATATCACAAGCAAAACGCCCTACAAGGGATTACGGCTGTTCGGGCAGTCCGGGGATAAACAAGGTATTGGAAGAATTCGGGACAATAGTCCTTCTCAAAATAAGCACCAGTCCCCAGACAGAAAACATCACCACCAAGCCTATGAGCCCCCAAATCATAAATTGCTTGCCTTGGGTCCTTTTGGTCTCATCTGCGCTATTCATAATAAATTGCATCACTCCCCAGATGAAAACAACAAAAGCCAAAGCGAAAAGAAGCGGGACTACTGACCTCGCCAAGATACAAGTGAAATAATTGAATATCCCCTCGAGCCCGCCGGCAGTGGCATAAGCCGTAGAGCAGGTCGTGGTGGATGCACCACCGCCACCCCCACTCCCACCGCTACCCCAATCGCCTCCTTGACCAAATTGAGCAGTAGACAAAATTGGTAACAAAACTAAAACTAAAGTAAATACTATCAAACCAATTTTTATAATATTTTTATTTTTCATATTTAATCTGCCTTTGGCAGAAAAAGTTACTTGTAATCATTCCAATTTAGGTATAGTTGTGACAATAAGTTCCGCTATCGCCCAAGCTCCGAGCAAGACTGCAGCCCCGACCAAACTCCACAGCAAGGCGTCTTTGGCTTTGGTCAATTTCTCGGGATTACCCATGGCAGTGACGAAAAGAAAGCCGGAGTAAATAATTGCCAACACTATCAAAGGAATGCCGATTTTTATCACCGCTTTCAAAATTTCTTTCAAGAACTCCACAATTGAGTTGATTTTTATAGGGTTTTTAATTTTGATTGAATTACTGGAAGGAGGTTCCACATTTATATCAAGTTGTGCCAAAGATATAATCGGACTAAAAACCAAAAAAGAAAGTAGAAATAAAAAGAGTATCTTGCTGGAAAGGCGATTAATTTTCATGGTTTTATTATATCATATTAAAATATTAGCCAAGAACTGGTGTAGCCCAAGAGTGTTAATATTGTATGAATAATTAGCCAAGCGGCCAAAGCTAAAATAAAGCCAAGGGCGACATTGCCGAAGATTTTCTTGGCTTTGGAGCGCTGTTCGGGTTGCACCCCGGAGAACATAAAGAGAAAGCCCGCATAGGCAAACATTATCGCTGCGATAGGCAACGCTATGACTACTAAAAGAAAATTTATGACCTTACTTATAAGTTCAAATATATGGTTAAACCCACAGGGATTTTTTATCTGATACTCCACGTTTTGCCCATCTACTACCTCCCCTTTGCCGTATTTTTCTGTGCCACACGGCACTAGGCCGTCTTGCGCAAGAGAGAAAAATGGAGTAAATACAGTTGTTATCAAGAGAAGAGCAATTAAAACTGATTTAACATTTTTTGTCATAAAAATTTATTTTATAAATAGATTGCTAATTTTATTGCTCGCATCCCGAAGAGATGCCTCTGAGCTTAAGCTATTCGATAAAATATTGTCTATCATCTTTCTGAACACAGCGTCCGACTCTGTCGGCGATGGATCAAGCCAACTTTTGGCAAATAAAGCCGAGGCATAAAAAGTAGGATAAAATGCGTCCGTAGGCTTAAGAGCAAGCAAGTCGCGCCTTGCAGGAGCTGTGCCTATGGTATTGGCATAGGGAAGAGCAAAGTTGCCGGTTGACATCAAACTCGCCACCGTAAGCGCGCTATTAAAATTCTTGGAAAAAGCCGATACCGCCAAACCTATCACTCTCGACGAAGTGGCTTTGAAATTAGAATTTTTTAGTTGCGGGACCGGAGAAGCCAGAAAATCTTGATTTGGATTTTTATTTACAAGAGTCCGAAGTTCGCTCGCGAAACCGAAATAAAATGCCAGCTTCTCTGCGCTGAAAAAATCTTGCGAAATCGGCAGAGACCGATTCCAGGAATATTCGGCGCTCAAAGGATTGGAAAAATTAGTGAAGAAATCAAGCGTAGCGCTTATTTTGTCGCTATCGCTTAGGGCCGAGTAAAATCTCCCCCCTTCTTCTTTTACTATTTTGTTCCCTGTCTGCAGAAAAAGCATCGCCAAAATATCTTTGGCGTGTAAAATATTAAAATATTGCCCGAGTCCTACCGCGCCCTTGATTATCTGACTCGAATCGTCTGTCTTTGTAATTACTCGCGCCATTTCAACCATCTCGCTCCAATTTGCCGGCGGATACACTATACCGCTATCGTTTAGCATGCTTCTGTTGTAATACATTACAAGCGGGTCAATGGCTATCGGAAAAGCCAAAATCCCTTTGGAAGTCAGAAAAACTTCTCCTGCCCCGGCAAAAGTATTTTTAAAATTCGCGACCGGAAAGCTCTCGTAGGGTATTGTATATATTTTGTTGCTGTAATTATACGCTAAGTAGTCTGGCAAAAAAAATAAATCTGGACCCTTACCCGAGGCTAGCGCTTCAAGCAAATCTCGGTCGAAGTTTTCAGGAGATTTCTGTTCGTATTTTATAGTATATATTTTATAAGTATCATTGAAATCTTGCACCATCTCATGCATGTAATCCGACTGAACTGTGCCCCACAGCACCACTGTGCCACCGGATCCTTCTTTTTGTTTCTTATCACCAAGTGGAATCGCACCAGAGAAAACCAAAATACCAAAAACAGCTAAAGCCATAAATATTACTAAAACTATCATCTGAAAGTTTTTCATGATTGATTTTTAACGAATGAAATGAATATAAAAATCATCACCCTGTTAAATGTCCTTCGGACAATTTTTGCTTCAGAAAAATTATTTAACAGGGTTAGGAAAATCATATTCGTTTCACTCATTGATTTTCCTAAATATTATACCATAATGGTGCTCACCTGCATCAATTTCCCGTTCAAAAATAAATTCCTTTTTCTCAAAAATTTCTCGGGCTCTCTTTTCGGTGACGACATGTTCGGTCTTTGGCCCCAAAGGTGATTCGTCCGACCAGTCTATAAGAAGCACCTTGCCTGCAGGCTTGAGAATTCTTTTTATTTCATCTGTAAACTGGCTCTTATCTTCAATCTGAAAAAGCACATTAGAAGCGATGACCCTATCTATGATACCAGAGCCAAGCTTGGTGCCGTTTATTTTTTCAACGTTGCCGAGGATGCACTCTACATTTGAGAGGTGCGCGTCTTTGAGTTTATTTCTGATAGTGGTGAGAAAGTCCGCAATTACTTCTACGGCGTAAACTTTGCCTTTGGGCACCAAAGGCGCTACCGCGATAGTATAAAAACCCGTTCCCGCTCCGAGGTCCGCCACAACCATATCCTCTTCAATCGCAAACTGATTTAAATTTTTTACGGGGTCCGCAAACATTAAATATAATTATACCACAATAGATTTTTTACATGCATACAATAGAAGCGATACCGTCTCCCGCGCGCAAGCGCATAATGGTGACGCCTTGGGTCTGGCGTCCGGAAGTTGCGATGTCTTTGAGCGTTGTTCGAATCACTTGACCTTTTTTAGACATAGCGATTAATTCTTCTTCTCCTCCACCGAGAACTTTTGCCACGATGAGTTTGCCGGTCTTGGAAGTAATTTTTGCAGTCTTGATTCCCGAGCCTCCCCTTTTTTGAACCTTGTACTCTCTAAGGGATGTCTTCTTGCCAAAACCATGCGCGCTCATAGAAAGAAAAAAACCGTCGCGCTTCTCCCCCTTGATAACATCTACGCTGATGACTTCGTCTCCTTTGCCGAGTTTGATACCTCGGACTCCTCCGGCAGTACGTCCCATCTCTCTAATGTCGGACTCTTTGAAACGAATGGACTGACCGGCGCTGGTCGCCACCATGACTTCGTCGCTCCTTTCCGTGAGCAAAGCCGAAATTAGCTGGTCATTTTTATCCAGTTTAATAGCAATAATTCCACTTCGGCGCACATCTTTAAAACTCTCTCCCGCCATTTTTTTGGCTGTGCCTCCTTTGGTCATGAGCATCAAGGACACGGTAGAATTTTTAAGGGCTTTGGGCATCGGCAGAACTGAAGTTACTTTTTCTTCAGAAGAAAGCGACAGAAAATTCATAACGGACTTGCCTCGGGTGGCGCGTCTGCCTTCCGGAATATCATACATCTTAATACTGTAGGCCTTGCCAAGGTTGGTAAAGAAAAGAAGGTCATTATGAGTTGAACCGGACACAAGCATCGTCACAAAATCCTCTTCCTTGGTCTCAAGATCTACTACGCCCACTCCTCCGCGTTTTTGCGATTTATATTCTCCCGGATCGGTGCGCTTGACATAGCCCCCAGCAGTAAAGACCAACATGGTCTCTTTTTCCGGAATCAAGTCTTCATCGCTGATTTCTTTGACCCCGCCTTTGACTATCTTGGTGCGCCTTTCATCTTTGTATTTTTCTTTTATCTCCGAGAGTTCGCTTGAAATAGTTTTTAATATTTTTTTTGGACTGGCCAAAAGTTCTTTTATCTCTTTGATAAAGTCTTGACGCTCTTTGAGCTCTTGCTCGACTGCTTTGCGCTCGAGGCCAGCGAGCTTTTGCAATTTCATTTCCAGAATTGCAGAAGCCTGCAAGTCGGAGAACTTGAATTCTTTCATCAAATTCACTTTGGCCACACTCGCGTCTTTGGAAGCGCGGATGACAGTGATGACCCGGTCTATTTTATCGAGCGCTTTTTTTAGTCCTAGCAGAATGTGTTCACGTTCTTCGGCTTTGCGCAGATCGTATTCGCTCCTTTTTTTGACCACTATTTGGCGATGAGCAATGAAGGAAGAAAGAATGGATTTTAGAGAAAGCGTTTCCGGCACGCCGTCCACCAAGGCCACCAGATTGAAATTGAAATTTTGTTCCAGTTGGGTATTTTTATAAATATAATTCAAAACTTTTTCGGGAGTAGCGCCATTTTTGAGGTCTATAACGATTCTGATATCTTTGGTTGATTCATCGCGAAGCCCCTTGATGCCGTCTAATTTTTTTTCTTGCACTAATTCCGCAATTGCCATTATCAAATTCGCTTTGTTCACCCGAAAAGGTATAGAAGTGATGATGATTTGGAAACTTCCGCCTTTGCCTTCCACTATTTCCGCTTCGCCTCGACAAACTACTCCGCCTCGCCCCGAAGAATAGGCGTGAAGCATATCTTTGTGTCCGTAAGCAATGCCTCCAGTCGGGAAATCCGGACCCAGAATATATTGCATCAGGTCTTCGGTCGTAGCCTCGGGATTTTCAATTAAATGATTGGTAGCATCCACAACTTCCCCCAAATTATGCGAAGGTATGTTTGTCGCCATACCGACTGCAATTCCGAGGGTGCCGTTCAATAAGAGCGAGGGCACCGCCGAAGGAAAAACAACCGGCTCCTTGCGGGTCTGGTCATAGTTGGGACGAAAGTCCACGGTCTCCTTTTCCATATCCCGCAGAAGCTCGCTCGAGATTTTAGACATCTTGGCTTCGGTATAACGCATCGCCGCCGCATTGTCCCCGTCAATAGAACCGAAATTTCCTTGCCCTAAAATGAGCGGATAGCGATAAGAAAATTCCTGCGCCATGCCCACCATGGAATCATACACAGCCACGTCGCCATGCGGATGGTATTTCCCGAGCACGTCTCCCACCACCGCGGCAGATTTGCGGAACCGAGCGGAAGAAGTAAGCCCCATCTCGTGCATGGCGTAGAGAATCCTCCGGTGCACCGGTTTGAGTCCATCGCGCACATCAGGAAGCGCTCGCGCGGTGATTACCGACATAGCGTATGCCAAATAGGATTCTTTCATCTCGGAAATAATATCCACAGCGATTATTTCATCCTTATTGATTTTTTCTTCCAAATCTTTTTTCGCCATTTTGAACTATTGCGCCAATGGAGCAGTGTTACCGGACATACTCTCATAGCCACCGACTAAATTATCTTTTAAAACAGAAAATGGTTTTAAGTCTTGCTTGATTTTCTCTTTTGTTTCTTTATCTTTTAATTCTCCACCCAGACTAAAAGTCCAAAGTAAAACCATAATAAAACAAATTACAATCATAGTGACATGCAAGATATGCCTGCGTTCTTCTTCGGGTTTGTTTCTCAAATGATGCACTACTTTTCTGATTCTTTTCATATTACTTTATGAATTTGATTACTTTATAACTTTACAAACTTTTTAATACGACCACGACCCCATCTTTACCTTCTAAATCTTTACGCTTAATGGTGAGTTTGTCAACACTCTCCGCCTTCTCCTCGCCGAGTTCTTTTAGAAATGCTCGGAGCGATGCGGAATCATAATCCATCGGAATAATCATCTTGGGTTCGAGCGAAGAGGCAAGCTTAGCTGAATCTTTGGCTGAAAGAGCTCCGTCTCCGCCGGTGGGAATGAAAAGTATATCTGGCCCGTCTATCGCTTCGCGCGCTTCTTTGGAAAGCGGAAAGGAAGAAAGGGTGCCTAAAAAAACTAAATTGATATCGTCAATGGCAAGTGTATAAACGGTATTGATATATTTTTTGCTCGCCACACTGCCCTCGGTCATTATCCCTTTGATAAAAATTTCTTTTACTTCGTAATCTCCCGGACCGGTGATGGCAAAAGGTATGCGGTCGCCACGTCCGAGCTGTTCTATGCCATTATAATCCGGATGGTTCGTAGTGATAAGCGCGATGTCCGCGCCAAAATGCGCCGAGACGCCGGACTTGGAGTTTTTACTGACTGGGTTGAAGGCGAGAACCATCTCCCCTTGAGTAATTTTAAAAAATTGTTTGCCGAAATATGTGATAATCATTCTCTATAGTATAGCAGAAAAATTCCAAAAAGAAAGACGAAAAAATATAAACTTGAGCCATCCACACACTCAACGGGGACTTGGCGGGGACTTGGCGGTTAAACCGCAAAGTGGATCGCCGAATGGATTGCTTGCAATTTTTAGAGATTGTAGTAGTATGGTTTAATAAGTAAATATTTTATTATTAGCGGCGCTAGGGTAACACTCCACGACAAGTTGTCGGGAACACCTAAGCCTTACATCCGCTACAGTTTGAGCGGATTTTTTGTTAAAATAATGAGCGTAGCGAATATATTTTAACAACCCTGTTAAATGCCCTTCAGGCAATTTTTGCTTTTGCAAAAATTATTTAACAGGGTAAAGATTTTTATATTCATTTCATTCATTAAAAATCATTTATGCAAAAAGAAGAAACAGTAATAACAGAAAATTTGATACTAAAATCTATTGCGGACCGAAGTCGCACTAAGCCGGAAATCGAGTCTCTCGTGGAAGGACCGGTGATTTTAATACAAAAATCATCTGTGTATGTGGACCTATCCCCTTTCGGCACAGGTATTATTTACGGACGCGAATTCATCAACGCCAAGGATATTATTAAAAAAATAAATCTGGGTGACATCATCAAAGCCAAGGTAGTGGAGACAGAGAACGAAGATGGCTACATTGAACTTTCCTTAAAAGAAGCAAAACAAGCGCTCACTTGGAGCGAAGCGGAAAAGGCAATCAAAGAGAAAACAATACTGGAGCTCGAAGTCAAAGACGCAAACAAGGGCGGACTGATATTGGAGTGGCAAGGTCTCCAAGGATTCCTACCCGCTTCCCAACTCAAAGCCGAACACTACCCTCGTGTGCTTGATTCGGATAAAGACAAAATTTTGAAAGAACTGAAAAAACTAGTCGGACAAAAAATAGGGGTTATGATTATTTCCACTATTCCCAAAGAGGGCAAGCTTATATTTTCTGAAAAAGACAATGACGGAGAAGAGAAAAAAGAAATCCTCGGCAAATACAATGTAGGCGACGAACTTCTCTGCACCATAGCGGGAATCGTAGACTTTGGAATATTCTTAAAATTAGAAGACGGCTTGGAAGGGTTGGTTCATATTTCCGAACTTGACTGGGGACTAGTAGAAGACCCGCGAGTACTTTTTAAGGTAGGTGAACAAATTCGCGCCAAAGTAATCGAAATCAAAGATGGAAAAGTATCGCTCTCCATCAAAGCGCTCAAGGAAAATCCTTGGAAAGAATTTGAGGGCAAATTGAAAAAAGGCGA
>Ga0155675_114_pt1 | contig 20629 bp, 18 predicted proteins | sample RifCSPlowO2_01_FD_107332 | JGI IMG/M metagenome (GOLD analysis project Ga0155675, IMG submission 107332) | Candidatus Nomurabacteria bacterium RIFCSPLOWO2_01_FULL_41_21
ATGCAGTATCTTGTTTTCATTTTAGAAAATAGTTAGTATCTTTTTTATAAATTGAGGCAAATTTTTTCATTTCTGCAACATCAAGCCGTCTTTCGCCAGACTCGATTTTTGAGATATACGACTGGATTCCGCAAGGACAGTCCTTGCGGAATCAGTCCTTGCGGAATCCACGACCAATCGCTTAACAGGCGATCGCGACATATATATCCCGCACCAACTCTCAGCTCCGGAGGTAGGACTCGAACCTACAACACTCTCCTTAACAGGGAGACGCTCTACCATTGAGCTACTCCGGAGCTGAAGTTTGGTACTGGGACCGCTACTCCCGAATGTATAAAAATAAAAAGAACACACGTATTCTGCAGGACTCTCGACCTACGGTCGCGGGTACTTTTCCATCTCGCATTACTCGCACGGAAAAGTCTTTCTCGTCCTGACGCAAGCAAAACATTTTGCTTGCTTACGTCCACAAAAAGTAAAATTAATATAGATTTTACTTTTTGTGGACCGTACAGGACTCGAACCTGCCACCCCCTCATTGCAAATGAGGTGCTCTACCAGATGAGCTAACGGCCCAAAACTAAACACAACATTACCCATATAGCTTCATTTGCGCAAATGAGGTGTCTGACTTCCTATTTACCAGATGAGCTAACGGCCCCAATGACTCACAGTAAAGCTATTTTAGCTTATTTTTTGGATATTGCAAATAAATGTGTGCTATAATACAACTATGGCAAAACGAGGAACCACACTTAGTCCAAAGAAAAAATCACGTCGCTCGCACAAGACCAAGAAACGCTTGGCGGTAAAACGCGCCATGCTTCTAGCGAAAGCTACCAAGAGGAAGTCTAAATAAAAAAAATCCCCCGCACGGGGGATTTTTTTTATAAAATTTAACAAAACAAACTACATCTGCCCCATAGGCGCTCCACCCATAGGAGAAGGAGATGGTGTAGCCATAGCCGGAGCATTTTCACCACGGTGTAGCACACCCGTGAGAAGAAGCACAAAGCCTATGATAGAAACTCCCGAAACCAAAACAAAGGCAAGCTCTCTCGGAGCATCGGCTCCGCCCAAGAGGCGGTATGCCCAAGTGAAGGTAATAAGAAGAATTCCAATCGCAAACATGAGGGACCTAGAACGCACCACGGCGCTCTCTGAGCGAAGGGAAAGCGCAATCAAAGCGATAGCGCTCGGTACCCAGACTGCATACATGAGCCACGCATCTAGCTGAGAGAGCACATAAGTAAGAGACGAGCCGAGACTGCTCAAGTCCATACCTAGGATGCCTGCCAACTGAAAAAGTGTTCGGCAGAGGGCAAAAACCAAGAAAATACTAATCAGCACACCTTGATTTTTCTTGTCTCCTCCGACATGCATAAGCTTGATAAACAAAACAAGCGATACCCAAAGCATAAGGTCAGAGATCATAAGCATCACTGCTTGACCCTGGCCTTGAAATTGCAAAATAGAAAGCCCAATTAAAACCAAAAATGCGAACGTCGCGAGTAGATACGAAGATAAAGCGTTTGCTTTATCGGATACTCCCGTCATATTGGATTTTCGCATATAAAGAAAAATCCAAGCGACCAAAGAGATACCTGCATCAATAAGCGCTGTTATACCTATAAATTCCATAGAAAATAATAATTAGCTAATAATAATTTTATTATGTATTTCGACTTTTGTTTATACATATTAAATAATCATGTATAATGCTACTATTATAACAAGGGCATATGGAAAGAACAATGCAAAACTTACCCACAGCTAAAGAAGAAAGTCTGATACCCACTTCCAAAGTGAAAAAACCTATATTCGGCAGGCTTTTTTGGGCTTTTGCCTTGCTTAGCTTATTTATAGTCATAGTAAACTTGCTACTCGTGATATACACCTTTTCTGACTTGTTTTACATGATTAGCACCGACGAAATCGTGCAAAAATTAACAGGTAATCTCATTTTCTTGGTGTTGTTTATAGCGATACCCTGCGTATTTTTATCTGTCAGCATATCTTCCGATATCGCCAAGCCGATAAGGCAAATCGGAGGAAGTATTAGAGAGTTGGTAAAAGGAAATCTAGACGTAAATATCAAAACCGCGCGCAGGGATGAATTTGGCAACTTGATAGGCCTTTTCAACGGCTTAGTGTCTCGGATGAAAAGTGTCCGCTTTCGCGACCAAGAGCTTTCTAAAATGAAATCCAAATTTATAACTGTGGCTTCGCATCAGCTCCGCACTCCTTCCTCGGGAGTGGGCTGGGGCTTGGATTTACTTCTCAAAGAATCCGCCGGAGCGCTGAACGAAGAGCAAAAGCAAATTGTCCGCATCTGCCAAGATAGAAACTTGGAAATGATAGGCATTGTGAACGACCTGATGAGTGTCACCCAAATAGAAGAAAGCGACTTATATTATGAATTCCAAGAAGTGGAGATAGATACTCTGCTTGGAAAAATAATAAACGAGTTTTCTATGGAAGCAAAGATGAAAAACATAGGCATTCAATTTGAAAACAAGGTAGCGGAACATTTTAAAATTGTGGCGGACCCAAATCGCCTTGCCACTGTATTTGGGAATATTATTGAAAACGCCATCCAATACGGCGACAAAAACACAACCATAGAAGTAGCTATGCATAAAGAGGACAATAATATTTTGATTCAAATCATAAACCAAGGTATCGGAATAACCGAGGACGACCAAGAAAGAATCTTTTCAAAATTTTTCCGCGGAGAAAATGCTTTGAAATTAAAACCAAACGGCTCCGGTCTCGGACTCTACATCGCGAGAAAAATAATTTCCGAACATAAAGGCAAAATTTCTTTTTATGGAGACAAGGATGGCAAAACCACTTTCAATATTTATCTGCCGATTCACCAAGAATTAATCGCTACCAAAACCAAGACCGAAGAATTTTTGGAAGCAATCTAAATATAGCTAAAATTACATTATTTTTAGCACTCCTCCCTTGCCTCCGCCTAGGATATATTCGGCAACTTTGTTCTCTACGATGCTCTCCAGCGCGCGAGCAATAGGGCGGGCGCCAAACTCCGGGTCAAAGCCCGCAGAGGAAACTTTATCAATGAGCGCATCAGTAATCTCCAATTTTATTTGCTTGTCGGCAAAAAGTCGCTCGGCAAAATCCTCAAGCATCAAGATTGTCACCCTCCTTACTTCCGCCTGAGTTAGAGGCTTGAAAAGGACAATACCACTAAAGCGGTTCAAGAATTCCGGCGCAAATGACCCCGCGCGGATAAGGTCATCAATAAATATTTTTTTATCAATAATCGGATTTGCAATAATTTGCGCGCTCCCGGCATTTGACGTGGCGATGATTATCGCATCCCGGAAATACGCTACTCGCCCGCTACCTCGAGTGAGCTTGCCTTCGTCGAGGACTTGGAGAAGCAAATGGTGAATGGCGCGATTTGCTTTTTCCAGCTCATCAAAAAATACGAGCGAGAGCGGGGCTTCTTCTATCACTGATGCTAACCGATCAGAGAAAAGTGGAATAGTCTCGGCAAGTGAAAATTCGCTCATATCAAAACGAATCATGGCGTCCCGCCTGCCGAAATAGCTCTCGGCTAAAATTTTCGCGGTGTAAGTCTTGCCTACTCCGGTCGGCCCCAAAAAGAGAAAACTACCCGCAGGCTTCCCGGGGTCGGTAATGCCGGTGCGCAGACGCTTCAAGGCTTCGGTCACGTCTTTGACGGCTTCATCTTGACCGATGATTCTTTCTCGCATGTGACGCTCGAGTTCTACTAAGACTTGTCGCTCATCTGCGCCAATTGCGCCTATCGGCATATTTGTTTTGTCTGAAACTATTTGACGAACATCATCAATAGTAATATTTTTATGCAAAGACTTTAGCTCCTCTAAAATAAGCAAGGACTTGAGTGGTTGTGGCTGATTATGAATCATTCTGTCCGATAGGCGAACAATTTCTTCTAGGGCTTCTTTTTTAATTCTCATTTTTCCGAGCATGGCGCTATTTTTCAAAATAGCCAGAGTGTCTTCTACGCTCGTGGGCTCTACATCCACTTTTTCAAATTTGGATAAAAATTCCGGATGAGCTTTGAGCACTTGGTCGTAATTTGAAAAGTCCGTCGTCACGATAATGCCTAATTCAGGTGTTCCTAGATAATGCTCTAGCCTTTCATATAAATTTTCATAGGAATGAATATTTTCAATCACCACTACCACATTGCCGGCAGACTCCGCTTCCTGCATGGCGCTCTCAAAATCTTCTAAACTCATATTCTCCACATTGAGCTCCACCACCCGATGCTGACGAATACCGGAGAAAGAAAGTCCAGACTGTCCGAGGCGACCCAAATGCGCAATCAAGATGGATTTGCCGACACCTGTCTCCCCCACTAATAGAATGTTGTGATTGGTGTCTTTAGCAAGTCCTCTCTCTATCATACGGAGGGCTTTGTCTTTGCCGAAAATATTTAAAGATGCCGGACGATAAACATCCCGACTGTGCTTGTTTAGAACAAATGTATTTCCATAAGAGAGAAAGGCGCCATAGGAAGGCAAGTTTTCCCAAAAAGCATTTTTGATTTTTACGGGAATAAAGAAAAAAATCGGGAAAGTAAGAATTGCGAGTAGAGTCAGCGCAAGCCCGAAAATTATGCAGAGGATTCGGGAAATAAAACCTAAGAAACGGGAAAAAATTGCAAAGACGACTTTTTCCAAAAAATCAAAATGCGCGTCTAGGGCTCGATCCCGCTCCCATGGAGCAAACAAAGTTCTGATAAGTAATGGAATAGAAAAAACGTTGTAAGCGTAAACAACGAGCTTTCTCCATGACACTAGTCCCGGATGCATAAAAGTATTTTAGCACGAATTAGGGACTAGGTTCTAGGGGCTAGGAAAAACTGTAAAAACCCCGTAGTAGATTTTGGTAATGTTTTCTAAACGCGCTTTGCGCATTACCAAAATTCACTACGGGGAAAGCAAAAACCCCCTTGCGGGGGCTTTTGCGGCACATACATTGTTCGATTAATGTGAGAATAACCTCACACTCACGAGTCGAGTATAGCATACTTGAAAAAATAAAGCAAGTATTGTATATTGTGAATACAGGTGTTGGATAGTTGCGCCCCGTTTTGCGGGGTGAGGAAAGTCCGAACACAGCCATAACTTTGGTTATGGAGCACGGTAGTGGGTAACACCCACATATAGTAATATATAGGTGCGAACAGAAACGACCCGGTTAAGTCCGGCTGAAACGGTCCCGATGTTACAATCGGGATCCCGACCCCACAAGGGCGTCGGGGCTAAATCCTTACCTTTGTGCAAGATCGTGTCCAGCTCCACTTTCAAAACTTAACGTTGTTTGGTAGCTTCGGTGTAAAACAAACAACTTACTTTTATATAAACTTGAAATTAAGTATTGAAAGTGGGGCTGGGAGAATCGCTTGAGCCCGTGAGTAATCTCGGGCCTAGATAAATAACTATCAAGGGAGCGCAAGTTCCCAAACAGAATTCGGCTTATAGACACCTGTAAAAAAAATGAGAGACCCTCGCGAAAGCGGGGGTTTTTCTATTATGTAAAATATAAAAAAAGCCTGACACATCGTGCCAGGCCCTAGCATTACGAATTAAATCCGTTTTGCTGTCTCTCAGCGGCTACAAAATTGTAAGCCGCTTTGCATAAATTTTTCCGCCCACCTCCTTGAGGCGAACGGTGTACACCCCAGAGGGAATGTCCAATTCCTCAATCGAAAGTTGGACATTATCACCAGTAGAATGAACAGTTTTCGTTGATTGACCCAACGAATTAGAAAAATCAACGTGGTAATCTCCTAGAGGTAGACCTGTGATCTCCACCGAACCCTCTCTTAAAACAGGGTTGGGAAAAACAACAATGTTCTCGGTGGTAGCATAATTTGTATCAGTCACGCCATTACAATCCCAACTCGACTTCATCAACACCCAAAACTTTCTTTCATACACGCAATCTCCTATCTGGAGAGTTGACGTATACTCTTGATCATGAAACGGTGCCACAATGGTAGTGCGACAATTTTGACAACTCATTTGATAGTAAGGAAACCAATTAATGAGTTGTTCATTTTCATGACCTGGGGCGTTAATGTATAGTGGGACAGACTCGCCAGGACATGAATACACTGTGTCCGGACTAGTACTGATCAGAGGAGATGTACCAACAATCAACTGAACGTAATGCTGAAAAGCGTATGATTGCCCGTTCACGGTGATAGTAAGATAATATGTTCCTGACTTTTTCACTACTATGCTAGGAGTTGTGTAAAATACACCTTCCATGTACCACAGATAATTCCAGTCCGGAACGTATGGCACAGAAAGGGTCGGCCATGGCCCTTCCCCGCATGGAATGTGAATAGATCCATCAAGGTCAAAATCCACATTAATGCCTCCGCCTCCAGAACATGTATCCTTGACTTCTTCGCACTTTGGAATTTCTGGGACACTGTAAGAAGTTTCCGCAGAACATCCAGTACGAGAATCAGTGACAGTAACACGGTATGTTTTTACTTCATCGACGATAATTGTCGATGTCATTTCACCCGTACTCCAGTCAAATAACCAATACCCCATCCCGTTGTCCTGAGCCATCAAGATTACTTTATCTCCTTTGAGACCAAGCCCTATTGAAGACCAAATGAAGGCAAAAGGTTTCGGATCCATAGTAACGACAACCGATTCGGTTGCTTTACAATCATTCTCATCTGTTACGGTTACAGTGTAGGTACCACCAGACATGACAGTAATCATTGATCCGGTCTGACCATCACTCCACTTGAAATCTAAGGGATCGCAATTCCCACCTCCATGCGTCACCGCATTAAGAGTGAGACTACTACCTTCACATAAACTTAAGTCAGAGCAATCAATTCCAACCGAAAAACTAGCGCAAGGATCCACAAAAGTCATAGTGAAAGTTTTTACTTCACTATCTACAATCTGTGGCCAATGCTCGAAGGCCTTTGCAAAGTAAGTACGTCCAGGAATGAGATCAGTGAATTGGTCAATGGTAAAAGTACCACTAGTGCTTTCAACCCAATATGAGATGGTGTTAAACTCGTTAACTCCGAACTCAACTGTGCCAAAATTCACCCGAATCCATCTGCCTTCCGACGGCCCTGAATAACTCACTACAAACTGTACGGATGAAGATGACAGGATAATTACCTGATCGAGAGTAACAACGTCCGGTGAACTCCTTTGCAGGTACTGGAAATTGAATTTTGCCAATTCTGCATTCATCACATTGTTCACAGTAATCGGTTGCCAGTCAGTCACAGTATTTCTGGATGTATCGCGAAAACTCGTGACAATCCGGAACGTGTCAGTTGGCATCAGTTGATCAAGACTATAAACAGTACCTTCTTGAGTTTCAACCCAACGAATACTCTCATCGCTACTTTGTGCAGCAAGAGTGTTGCTCAGCCCAAAGGCGAGCAGGAAGAGAAAGATAACGTTTTTCATAAACTAAATTTTTTTGTTTTTTGTTTAAATTAAATTCAGAGAAAATTATTGTCCCACTAGGGATTAAATATCTAACACCCACCGGGACAACATCTTCTCCAAAAAACTTTTTTCAAAGACCAAAATATACCAAGGAGTGTAGCATTTTAATGCTTACTTGTCAATAGCTATTGACTTTTATCTAGCCATATGCTACTATGCCCAAAGCGAGATCTTTTCTATTATTATTACAAATATTGTTAACAGGCCGAACAAGCCGAAAATTATGAAAAATTTCATGAAAAAATTAATAGGATTATCAATAGTTTTAGGATTTTTAGCCTTTGCGGGACAAGTGCAAGCTGTTGGGGCTCCTGTTATCGTTTCTGCATACGCGAGCAATATAACGCAAAGCTCTGCTAGCTTAAATGGAGTGGTAAACCCAAACGGCTCAAGCTCTTTTGCTTGGTATGAAACTCCAAACGGAGGTCCTTTCGGTGTGGTTAACATAGGAAGTGGAACAAATAATGTAAACGTTCTTCCTTATACCCTTTCGGGGCTTTCTCCAAACACTACTTACCAATTCCGAGTGGTATCAAGCAATGTAATTGGAATCACAAACGGCAACTGGGTTTCTTTTACTACTGGAAATCCTCCTCAACAACTTCCAACAGTAAACCTCTCCGCGAATCCTTCTAACGTCCCTTACGGTGGCGCCTCTACGCTGTCTTGGACTTCAGGTAATGCAACCAGCTGTAACGCAACTGGTGGCGTAAACGGTTGGTCAGGACCAAAACCACTTTCCGGAAATTTTTATACCGGGAGTCTGACTTACGACACAACTTTTTCTATCACTTGTTCAAACAGCTCCGGCTCGGCTTCTGATTCTGTAACTGTATATGTAGATGACCAAGTCATAGAATATCCAGACCCAACAGTTAACCTAACTGCAAATCCTTCAAACATTCAATACGGCGGATCTTCTACCATCTCTTGGAATTCAAGCAATGCAAATTCTTGCTATGCTTCCGGAGGAGTAACTGGCTGGCCTGGTTCAAAACCAACTAGTGGAACTTTTTACGCCAACAACTTAACTAACACTGTAACTTTTAATATTACTTGCACTGGTAATGGCGGTTCCGCATCTGATTCAGCAACTGTTTATGTAGGACAGCAACCAATCCAAAACCCTACAGTAAATTTGTCAGCTAATCAAACAAATTTACAATACAACGGCTCAACGAGTTTGAATTGGTATTCCAACAACGCCACTTCTTGTAATGCTTCCGGGGGCACCAATGGCTGGGCAGGTCCAAAACCTCTTTCAGGAACTTTTTATACCGGTAATTTGCAAAACACTACTTCTTATTCCATAACCTGCTCGAATAGTTCCGGCTCGGCTTCTGACTCGGTGACAATTTATGTGACTCAAGCTCCCCCGCCTCCACCACCTCCACCGCCACAATATCCAACTGTTAACTTAACTGCTAACCCAAGCAACGTCTCTTATGGGGGTTCCTCTTCCATTACTTGGACTAGCACCAATGCAACCTCTTGTTCTGCTTCCGGTGGTACAAGCGGCTGGGCAGGACCAAAACCTACCAGTGGTTACTTCTACGCTACTAATCTGACCCACACGGTTGTTTTCTATATTACTTGTTATAACGGCTCACTATCCGCATCGGATTCAGTAACTGTTTATGTAACTCAAGCTCCACCTCCTCCTCCGCCTCCACCACAATATCCAACTGTAGATCTGTCCGCAAACCCGACCAACATTTTTTCTGGCAGTTCTACTACTTTATCTTGGACTTCTAGCAATGCAACTTCTTGTGTTGCTTCTGGAGGAACCAATAACTGGTTTGGCTCAAAAAACCTAAGCGGTAGTGAAAACACCGGAGCGTTATTCAACCACACTACCTTTACCTTAACTTGTTCAAATAATTCTGGCTCTGCATCAGACTCTGTAACTGTTTACGTAAATTCTGACGATAATGGAGATGGTAGCAAGCCAGAAGTTTCTACTGACGCTGCAAGCAACATTTCCGAGACTTCCGCAACCTTAAATGGAGAAGTTGATTACTGGAACTTTGATAATTCTAACGACGAAGGCAAAGTGCGCTTCGAATATAGCGATGACCGCGATGATGTAGAAGACGGTGACGGTGAAGATACTAACTGGGAAGACATGGACGACGAAGACGAATTTGACGATCGTATTTCAGGGCTAGATTCAAATACAACTTATTACTTCCGAGCAGTGGCTAGAAATAACCACGGCACAGACTACGGATCTATTAGAAGCTTCCGAACTGATAGCGGAGGTGTGGTTCTGGGAACATGTTCTGGCGCTCTCTGCGCCCCTCAAGCTATAACGACACTCGCAACAAACATTGGCGCAACTTCAGCCCGATTGAATGGACTAGGTATAATCAATCAAAGCGCACTGACTACTGGCTATTTTGAGTATGGGACTTCATTTGCTTTAGGGTTAAACACTCAAAGCGCAATTATTGGTTCAAATGGTTCTAATCCCTACTTTGCTAGTCTATTTTCTCTCGCGCCTAACACCACTTATTATTTCCGAGCAGTTGTGACTAATCAATACGGCACTTCTTATGGAGACATTCGAAGTTTCCGCACCGCAAGTGGTGGCGGAGGCAGAGGTATTGTGGCTGGCGCTTCAACTGTAGTTGTGCAAACTGAAGTTGTAAAAGAAGAATGCCCATGTCCTGAACTAGTTTGGTTAAGCATTGAAGCCAACAATGAATCACTATATCACGGTCAAGGAGTTGATTTCTTGGTACGCTATAAAAACGTAACTGAAGAAAACTTAAAGGACGTCGTAATCCAAGTAATGCTTCCAAGAGAGTTGAGCTTCATGAGCACTACCCGCGGATACTTCTCTGAAGTAAATCACGCCATCGTGGTGGACATCGGGAGTCTGACTCCGGAGCAAGAAGGTAGCTTTAGTATAGACGCTATGGTAAACAACGATGCTGAAACAGGAAAAATCATAGTTACTGCGGCGAGTTTAGTTTACACTACGGTAGATGACGACACTCAACAAGATGTATTTGCTTATGCAAAAAACACTATATCCGAAAACCGCGTAAACCTAGGAGGGACTGCATTATTCAGTGGAAGTTTCTTGCCGAATACATTAATCGGCTGGATTTTACTTCTCCTTATACTTCTTCTCATTTTCTTGGCAGCAAAACATCTATATGAAAGAAGTGGACAGAGAGTACATATCACAGACGCCCGAGGCGGATACGGTGCAACACCGATAATGAATCACCCTAATCCAAATCCTCCGAGCAACCTCCCGGGTGCGCATAGTGCCTACAATAATCCGGTGAATGAGCCTCCTAGATATTACTAAAGCTCAAACTAAAAAAAACGGAAGCCTTGCTTCCGTTTTTTTTAGTTTGTAAAAATAACACTATCCCCTTTTTTGATGTTGTGTTTGGCAGTAAAACCAGACACGACTTCTAAAACATATTTAGAATTTTGATTGGGACCAAAAGTATTCGGGTACGACTTCGGCTCTGCATTTTCTTTGATATAAATTATTTTTAGATTTTCGTCTATCCAAAGCATATCTATCGGAAAATTCATGTCTTTCATCCAGAAATAATTTCTGCCGGGTGTCGCAAAAACAAAAAGCATTCCTTCGTCTTCACCAAGTATATTTCTTCCAGAGAGCCCTAGGGCGCGAGTCTCCGGAGTCGCAACAACCTCAACTCTTATAATTTGCTCCCCGATTTGGACTTCATTTATTTCATTAATCACATCTACGTCATGGCGCAGATTGGCATCCGGCTGTTCTTTTTTGTTTTGCAAATAAGAATAAAAAAATACTAATAGGGCAACGAGGGGTAAAATAAAAAAATATTTCTTCATATATAAAAATGGGTAAAATCTAACAACTACAATCTGTCATCTATCTATTTATGGTCTCCATTGGTCCAACCAAAAAGTTTACCGAGTTCATCCGGGGTTTGCCGTCTGCGAGAAAGCTTCACTTCTCCGTTCTGGCAAACCACTAGCGCTGGTTTTGAAAGCAGGCAATGATTATTGCTTAAAGTATATTGATAGGAACCCGTGTCAAAAACCACAAGGTATAAATCAGAAACATCTTCGGTGATTTTGGGTAAGAGCACATAATTCCCCGAAGCGGTGTAGCGATCATCCGCATCACAAGTAGAACCAGCCAGCCAAACTTTTTGCAGACGACGGGCATTCAAGTGGTTTGCCGGAGCAAAATGCCATTTGTGTCTGACCACGGACCAAGTATCGGTCAGATTGGCGATGAAGCTCCCGTCAATAAAATACCATTTGGTGTCGGTCTTGTTTGAAATATTTTTTTCTTCTAACACTTTGAAGATTGTAATCTGGGACGGAGCGGTAAAATAACTTCCCCACTCGCAAACTAAATTAGGATGCCTGACTCCTAGTTTGTCAGATTCTTTTTTGGCGGTCTTGACCATCTGGCTAACTAAATTTTTAACGGAAATTAATTTTTTTCTTTTTTCATACGGCACCGCCATCCCCCCGCCAAAGTTCACAGTGTCGAGCTCCGGATTGCTTTCCCTTAGTTTGGCATAAAGCGCGATGGAGCGTTTGAGCGGTTTGATAAACCCTTCAATCTTTTCATTTTGGGTAGAGATATGATAGTGCAACATGGAAAGATTCCTGATTTTCCCGATTTTAACCAATTCTTCTTCGTCAAAACCAAAGTGGTTGTATTTTTTATCCCAATGGGCGTCAATTTTGACATCCAGATTCACCCGTACCCCCACTTCACCTTTAAATTTTTTCAGTCTCTCTAGCTCGTGGCTATTCTCTATAATCGGTATCACAATCAAACCCTTGCCACGAAGCTCTTCAATCAGGTGAATATATTGCTCGGTTTTGGGTCCGTTGCAAGTGACTCTGATTTTGCGGTTAAATTTATCCTGTTCCAACATTCGCTTGACCAAGAAAAGTTCATTGGCTGAGGAAACTTCTATGTGAGCGCCTTCGGCAATCGCCGGCAAAACAAAATCGCGATTTTGGTTGGATTTCATCACATAGTGGTAATAAAATCTGCCTCTATAGTTTAGGATTTTGATGTAAGCGTTAAAGAGTTCTATCAAGTCGCGCACTCGGTGCTCAAGGATATAGGGAAAGAAAACTTCGGTTACCGTACCGTACTTTTTTACTATATTCATTATGTTGTACTGATAATGCCCTTCTTTGACGACCAAATCGCCGTTTTCATTTATGTCAAAATGTTGAGTGTTGAATTCTTCTACTCCAAGTTTCCAGAATTTACGCCAATTTCCTACTTGTTTTTTTGATTTTTTTCTTTTTTTCTGCGCCATTTTTTGTGAGATTCAGTATATCAATTTGCAACACAAATGCAATACTGTCTTGTCAATACTTTTAGGTGTTGTATTTATTCAGAAAACTCTTTTTGAATTCAAAAAAATTCTCCTCTATTATGGACTGACGAATTTTTTTGACCAAGTTGATGATGAAATATAAATTATGAATCGTGGCGAGCGTGCCGGCGAGCATTTCTTTGCCCCGAAAAAGATGATTTAGATAAGAGGTAGTATAATTTTTACAAGTATAGCACTCGCAATTTTTTTCAATTGGTGAATGGTCGCTTTTATATTTTGCGTTGGAAATATTTATTTTCCCTTCTTTAGTATAGAGCGTGCCGTTTCGCGCATTTCTGGTCGGCGCGACACAGTCAAATAAATCTACGCCGTTTTCAACTCCCATAAATAAATCTTCCGGTTCACCGATACCGAGCAAATGCCGTGGTTTCCCTTCTGGCAATGTTTCATTTACCCACTTTACTGCCGTAGACATATCTTCTTTTGCAAAACTTCCGCCGATTCCGAAGCCATCAAAGTCTAAACTTCCGACAAATTCCGCAGACTTTTTTCGCAACCTCTCATTTCTTCCACCTTGCACGATGCCAAAGAGCATCGGAGCAAAATTTTCTATACGGGGTGTCTCGCAGGCGGACGCGCCGAGAGGCAGCGCTGGTTCAGTAGAACCAGACAGCGACCCCGCAGAGAAATATTTTGCTCCGATGCTTAATCTTTGATGTTCCATTAAACTACGTTCTGCCCAACGGTGTGTGCGTTCAAGCGCTTCTTCTTGATAACGCAAATCCTCCGCCGGAGAAGTGCATTCATCAAAAGCGAAAATAATATCTGCGCCCAAATTGTGCTGAATTTCAATTGATTTCTCCGGCGTGATGTAGTGCAAAGTGCCGTCTAGGTGTGACTTAAAAGAAACGCCATCCGCGCCAATTTTTGCAAGCCGAGGGGCGTCAGAATCATCAAACCCCGAACCAAAGCCCTTGGCTTGGTACGGGGCAGGCCTCTCTGAAATTGATTTTTCTATTTCTGCTGTTTTCATTATTTTAGAAATACCTGCCCCGTAGGAAGCTTGCTTTCCTTCGGGGTCTTTGCCAAAAGCGACACCTAAAGAAAAAACTTGGAACCCTCCGGAGTCGGTCATGGTAGGACCCTGCCAATTCATAAACTTTCCCAAACCTCCAGCGTCCCGCACGATTTCGTCTCCCGGTTGTAAATACAAATGATAAGTATTGCCGAGCACGACTTCTGCGCCCAACTCCGCCACTTGCTCCGGGATGAGAGCTTTGACTGTCGCCTTTGTCCCTACCGGCACAAAAGCCGGAGTCAAAATCACCCCATGCAGAGTTTCCAGCACACCCGCCCTACCTAGGAATCCCTTTAATTTTTTTTCAATCTTAAACTGCATCCCAGTACTAAAATTTTTAGTTTTTATTCATAATGGTTATTTATTTTAATAAAAAATTTAGTACGGGACAAGTTTTATAAGCTTTTTTATGACTGTGGATAACTTTGACTTTTACTTAGCATTTGGTATAATAGACATATTAGGCCTTCGGGCTCCGAGGACCCCCACGAAAGTGGGGGTCCGATTCGTTATAGTTGATTTTTAAACTTTATAATAATTTTTTTAAATGTTTCTTCGGGTAAACGATCTATCTTTCGAATCAATCTTTTTGCACTAAGAATTCTGGATTGTGACAAAATAACATAAGATTCATTTCCTTCACCATAAAGTATCTTAAAATAAAATTTATTGCTTTTAGGTTTTGACGTAAGAGGAACAACCCAAAGCATCTCTTTATTGAAAACTTTCAAAATAAGTACCGGCCGTTCGTAGTTTTCATTTTTCCCATCAATCTCTACGCCGATATTAATTCCCAATGAGCACCACCACACTTCACGCGTGTTCGAAAAAGGAATTGAAACCCTATCATGTAAACGTTTTTTATCTTCATTCCAATTATCAAAATCTTTATTCATAAATTATTTTTTAAATTACTGCAAGAATGGTTCCCATAATCTACTCGTAATCTAATTAAAATTTTTGATAAATCTCAAGTCGTTGTTTTATTGACTTGAGTATATTTTTCAAAAATTCAGAAAGCTTTGGATCAGTATCATCACTTGGAGCTTCTTTTAATTTATACCCCAAAACTTTTGCCATATATTCTCCAGCTGTATTTTTATCAATTATAAATTCTTTATGCAAATCTGAATGAGTAGTATTTTGTAGTTTACCAAGACTTTGGGTTGCTACGGCATCACTAAATACTTTTGCTTCAGCATCTTCACTGAAGTCACTTCCCCATTCTTTTGAAAAAGCTAATGCTCGATTTTTAATTTCATTTGGGCTAAGTAACATAGAATTATTATATTATATTTCCACCTCCACAAATTTTAATTCTTGGATATTAACCGGACTTACGAGTAAAACTTTTACAAAAGAATCCCTCGGGTCTGAAATCACGGCTTCTACTTTTGCGAGTGTGTAAGGCGCGATACCCGGCAGAACTGCTTCCATTCCCGGAGAGACGACAAAATCCCTCGGAAGACTAATCTCAAAATTACCCCCGCCTCGACCGATTATTTCTGTAAAAACATTACCATCTCCCAAAACAACCTCAGTCTTTATTTTAGGTGAAGAAAATAAAATTACTTTCGAAGAACCAGAGTTAACTGATTCAATGCGACCCAAGGGAACATCCCCTTCTGCAAAGACTAAATCTCCCACTAAAACCCCATTTTTCTCTCCCGCGTCAATAACCAAAGTGTCATACAATGATTTAGGTGGTTTTGATAAAATACTCGCTAAAACTAAATCTCTCTCCTCTCCCCCCCTACCTAGAATTTCTTTCATTCCAACGTTCTCTCCCAAAAGAGAATTATAGTTTGAGAGCGTAGCAGTATTTTCATTCAACCTTTCCCTTAGACTCTCATTTTCTAGATAAAGATTTTTCTTTGATTTAAAATACGCCCCGATATTTCCAAACTTCTCTCCGATACTATTGCCCAAAACTAAAACCGGTTTAAAAACAGCATGTGAGACAAAAGAGAGCCCGCTAAAAATATTGCTCCCAAAATAAATCAAAAAAAGCAAAATTATTACAACAAGGACTATCTTCTCTATTTTCTTTCTTTTTATTTTTCTATTTTGGAGGTAATTCATCTTGATTCCCGATCAAAATTTCTTGGTAAAACAAAATATCGTCTAAGATAATGCCGGCGCCTCGCGCAACTGCGGTAAGAGGGTCATCAACCACATACACAGGGATTTTGAGCACATTTTGGAGGAGCTTATCTAGTCCAGAGAGAAGGGCGCCTCCACCTGTGAGCACAATGCCTCGATGCATAATGTCGGAAAGTATTTCAGGAGGCGTCGTCTCAAGCACATCTTTAACTCCTTCAATCAATTCTCTGACTGAAGATAAAATGGCTTCACGAACATCAGAATCAGTAACTATTACTTCGCGAGGCAATCCTGTAAGTAAATCGCGTCCGCGCACTTCTGTCTCCATGTATTCACCCGGTAATACCGAACCAATATTTATTTTCACCATTTCAGCCGTAGTCTCGCCGATTAAAATTTTAAATTCGTCACGCATATAAGTGATGATATCGTTGTTTAATTTATCGCCGGCTATTTTTATATTTTTTGACTTCACAATGCCTGAAAGTGATATCACGGCAATATCAGTCGTGCCACCACCGATGTCTATAATCATAGAGCCCACCGCTTCCTTGATAGGTAGACGCACCCCGATTGCGGCCGCCATCGGTTCTTCCACTAAATACACATCTCTCGCGCCTGCGGAGCGAGCCGCATCATACACTGCGCGAGTCTCCACATTCGTGCTCCCCGATGGCACCCCCACCACTACTCTGGGACGCCCGAGTTTTTTGGATAACTTGTCCGCTTTATTTATGAGATACGTTAACATCTCTTCGGTCACTTCAAAATCAGATATCACGCCATCTACCAACGGACGCACTGCTTTGATATGCCCCGGGGTCCGGCCAAGCATCTCTTTGGCTTTAGCGCCGACCGCGAGCACTTGATTGGTCTTGATGTTTACCGCCACCACCGACGGCTCGTTTATCACAATGCCATGCCCTTTCAAATACACAAGGGTGTTTGACGTGCCCAAGTCTATACCTATGTCGTTTGAAATGTATTTATAAAAATTTTTAAACATTATGAATTAGTTTCTAGGTTCTAGTGACTAGGTTTTAGTAAATTTATTAATTCTTCTTTTGAAATAATTTTGCCTTTTTCTTCGGTGCGCGCCTTTATCTCTATCCCGTTTTCTTTAAGACTTCTCGCGGACACCACCCCCCGGAGTGGCATACCAAGCAAATCCGCATCCGCAAATTTCTCTCCGGCGGAAATTTCTTTACGGTCATCAAATAAAACTTCAATATTTTTTTTCTGCAAATCCTCATAAAGCTCATCTGCGTATTTTTGCACTTCCTCATCTTCCCCTAAGGAAAGTAAATGCAACGCAAAAGGCGCGATTGCCTCCGGCCAGATGATGCCTTTATCGTCGGAGAGCGCTTCCACCACGGTGCCCATCAGACGCCCCGGTCCGATACCGTATGAACCCATAAATACCGGCTTTCTTTCTCCATCCTCTGTCTGATAAGACAAATCTAGTGCGTCAGAAAATCTAGTGCCTAATGTAAATATATTACCCACTTCTACAGATTTATTTTCAACCAATTTTTCTTTCGATAAACCTAAGTTCTTTATTACTTCATCGTTGTAAACTTCTTTGTTGATTGCAATACCTTTATCCTCATCTACATAAATAGTGTCTTCACCCGCAGAAGTAATTGTCTGAAATTCGTGAGAGAATTTTGAAAACATCCCACCGGAAGCAAAAGTAAGATAGGTTAAATGCCCAATGCCGGTTCTTTTAAAAATATTTTTATACGCTTCTGTCACTTTTCCATAAAACTCCAAGTGTTCTTTCTCGTCTTTTGCAAAGGAATACAAGTCCTTCATCACAAATTCGCGAGTACGGATAATGCCAGACTTTGCCCGTATTTCATTTCTGAATTTAGTTTGAAATTGATACACAGAAGATGGCAGGTCACGATATGAATTCAAGAAACCTTTAAACATTTTCGTTATTGGAGCTTCGTGGGTAATAGCCAATCCAAGCTCGGTATCGTTTTTTAATTTTGTCTTAAACCAAACATCAACCTCCTTATCATCCCATTGGTTCGTCGGCTCCCAAGTTTCCCTCTCTTGGAGAGAAGACATAAATATTTCTTGCCCTCCAATTTTATTCATCTCCTCTCGGATAATGTTTTCAATCTTTTTTATTATCCGAAGTCCAAGGGGGAGATAGTCGTATATCCCCGCCATTTCCTTATGAATAAATCCCCCCCGAATCAGAAGTTCGGCGTTTTTGGACACTTCGTCTGCGGGCGCTTCTTTCCTAGTTTTGGTGAAAAGTTTAGTTTGTCGCATGCCATTAGTCATACTTGCCATACTAACCTAAAAAGGCGCCTTTAGCAAAGAGCCCTATGGCTAAAGAGCCATATAAAGGTTGCAAAAGCGCTCTCTTTCTGCTAGAATTGTATTCATGCAAAAAACACCAATTACAAAGGATTCGGCAGACACAAGCATTGAAAAAATGTTTGAGGCTGGAGCGCAGTATGGATATTCTAAAACTAGACGCCATCCATCAATCTCCCCTTTTATACACACAACCAAAAACAGGACCGACATAATCGATTTGGAAAAAACAAGTCTTTTGACAGAGACGGCGATAGAGTTCGCCAAGAGTTTGGGCGCCCAAAAGAAAGTTCTTCTTTTTGTCGGCACCAAGCCGGAAGCCAAAGAAGCAGTCAAGGAGGTTACTCTATCCATCGGTATGCCCTACGTAACCGAACGCTGGATTGGAGGCACGCTTTCTAATTTTTCTGAAATAAAAAAGAGAATTACCGAGCTTGAAAACTATCAAAAAGAAAACAAAGAGGGCGGACTTGAAAAATACACCAAAAAAGAACGTTTAGTTTTATCAAAAAAAATGGAGAGACTCGCTAGGTATTACACTGGTCTCTTGGGGCTCAAAAAATTACCGGATGCCCTCTTTATAGTGGACGCCAAGGCAGAACACATAGCAGAAAGGGAGGCGAGGGGTATGGGTATTCCTGTTATTGCTCTTATCAATTCAGATTCTAATATAAAAAATATAAATTATCCTATTGTGGGAAACGATGGAGCAGTGCCGTCCGTCCGTCTCTTTACTAAAGCAATTGCGGATGCATATAAAAAGGGAGGAGAGTCACTACCTGAAAAAGTTTCCTAAATAAAATATGTCAGTCAACGTCACAACAGAGTTGGTCAAAGAACTCCGCGATGCGACTGGAATTTCGGTGATGCAATGCAGACGCGCGCTCATTGAGGCAGAGGGCGATATGAAAAAGGCGCTTGCGATATTAAAAAAAACAAGCTCCGATATTGCTCTAAAAAAAGCTGACCGAGTGGCAACGGACGGAGCTGTGATGATAAAAACAAACGGCGCAAAAACTGTTCTTCTTGCTCTCCACTGTGAGACAGACTTCGTATCAAGAAATGAAGATTTCACTAACCTACTTTCTAGCCTTATAGATTTAGCGCTCACAAAAGGAATAGAGGAAATGAAGAAAGTAGCCAAAGATATGATAGACTCGGTAATCCAAAAAACCGGTGAAAAGATAGAGTTAGGCGAGGTATACGAAATCAGGGGTGAGGTTGTGGGTAGCTATGTGCACAACAATAAAATAGGAATCATCGTGTCACTCGTAGGTGGAAACCAAGAACTTGCCAAAGATATTGCCATGCACGTAGCCGCCATGAAGCCAGAATACATCACGGATAACGATATAAACGAAGAGACAAAAAAAACAATGACAGAGATATTTGAAAAGGAAGTAGCGAAAATAGACAAGCCCGAAGAAATAAAAAAGAAAATGCTGGAGGGTAAAATCAATACTTATTTTAAAGAAAAAACTCTAAAGAGTCAGCCATTCATAAAGAATCCTGATGAAACCGTAGGTCAACTGCTGGAGAGAAACAAAGCAAAGATAATAGAGGTCAAACGATACTTTATCTAAAAAGATATGAATCCCGTTAGAAATCTTATATGTTGAAACTTTTAATTAAAATTAATATAACTACGGAAATGCAAAGCATTTCCTATTTCTAACGAGATGAATATATTTTTAATTTTATTTTTAATATCACTCGGAGGCATCGTCTTTATGATTTCTCGAAAAATGATTCTCTTTAAAAGAGGCACTGTGACGGCAAGTGGAGAATTTCCTTTTAAGACTCCGGAAATGGAAGAAATAAAATACATTATTGTAAAAAAAATAAAAAACTACGGATACGCCATTCTAATTTCAACTCTGCGTTTTTCGATAAAATCAACCCACTTCGCAAAGACAAAAAGCAAAGATTTAATAGAAAAAATTAAAACAAAATTTTATAAAAATGAAAAAGTAAATGAAGAGGTGAAAGAGGTCTCAAAATTCTTAAAAAGCGTGTCTGAATACAAAAATAAAATAAAAAAGATAAAGAGTAGAATAAAAGAAGAAGAGGGTATAGAATAGAAAAAAATACTGCCGGGGTAGCTCAACGGTTGAGCAACTGTTTTGTAAACAGTAGGTTGGAGGTTCAAATCCTCTCCCCGGCTCAAAAAAATTGACATAAACGTCCCTTTGTTTTAGAGTTACATTGAAGTAATGTTGCTTCGAAAAATTAATAAAATTCTATACATCATGGAAAATTAC
>Ga0155675_116_pt1 | contig 9658 bp, 9 predicted proteins | sample RifCSPlowO2_01_FD_107332 | JGI IMG/M metagenome (GOLD analysis project Ga0155675, IMG submission 107332) | Candidatus Nomurabacteria bacterium RIFCSPLOWO2_01_FULL_41_21
AGTTCTTTCCCCCCAGTGCATCCCAGATAATAATACTTACTTCCTCGGCTGGAGGCAAAATAAGTTTTTATGGTATTGCTTGTCGAAACGCCCAAAACTTCCTTTTTTGGCTGATTTTGGGCCGATAAGGCATTTACGCCTCCATTTATGACCTGATTTGTATATTCTATCTGAAGACCTCCGTTTTGGGGCTTTTTAGAGAGTCTACCTAACCCAAAAGAGCCTAAAGCCACTAGGACAATAACGATTACAATCAAAACATCCTTCCCTTTTTCGCCTTCCAAAAATTGCTTGATTTTTTCCATAAGATTATGTATACTTACTTTCGTCATTAAATTATAAGATAGAATGTTTAATTTTGCGAGTTTGTGAATTTTACTAGCAACTTTAAACTAGCAACTAGCAACTAATCATATGGCTCATAGAAAAGCTGGCGGAACCGCTAAAAACTTAAGAGATTCAAATCCAAAATACCTCGGTACCAAGCTATCTGACGGGCAGAGCGCGCAAGCAGGTTCAGTAATCGTGCGTCAACGAGGCACTCCTATTATGGCTGGTACAAACGTCGGCATGGGTCGCGACCATACCCTCTTTGCGCTCAAAGCCGGCACGGTAAAATTTTCTTCTCGACGCAAAATTTCTTTCAACGGCAGAACCGTTGTTAAAAAAGTAGTAAGTGTTGTCTAAATTTATTCTGTTCTTACTATTAATTTAAACGAAGATTTTTTGGTTCCCACTTTCAGTTCTATCTCATACTCCCCTACTTCTTTGATTGGTTTTTCTAATACTATGGATTCTTCACTTATTTCGGCGTGATGCTCTTTGCGCATCGCTTCTATGATTTCTTTTTTGTGAATACCGGAGAAAAGATGTCCTTTTTCATCCGCCTTCACTTCTATACTGACGACTTTCTGTTTTATCTCTTCTAAGTTTTTTAAGAGTAAACTCTCTTGCACTTCCCTCTCAATTACAATTTCTTGCTTTCTTTTTTCTAAGTCAGCGATTGCCCGAGCGGTCGCTTGCACTGCAAGCTTTTTCGGAAAAAGATAATTCATGGCATATCCGTCATGAATTTCTTTGACATCATTTTTTTTACCCACTCTTGGGACATCGTGTAAGAATATAACTCTCATTATTATTGATTTAAGATATACCAATTATTCAGCACTTCTACCGCTTTATCCATTTGGGGGTCTCTTTTTTCTGTCACGTCTTCTTTCGTAATTTCTATGCTGTAGTCGGGAGTAAGACCTGTTTCCGAGATAGAAGTGCCTTCTGGAGTAAGCCATTTGGCCACAGTGAGTTTAAGAATTGTATCGGGGGTGATTTTTACCACTTCTTGGACCGAGCCCTTGCCGAAGGTTTTTTCACCTACGAGTATTGCTCTGTCGTAATCCTGCAGAGCGCCGGCGAGTATTTCAGAAGCCGAAGCCGAACCACCATCTATTAAAATTACCATTTTCAAATTATCACCAAAAATATTATAGCCGGCGCTCCGGTAAAACTTCTCTTTTTTCTCATCGCCATAGTCTTCAATGACTACCACTTTGCCCTTCGGCAAGAACCAGCTTGCCATATCCACCGAAGCATCTAAATATCCCCCGGGATTTCCACGTAGGTCCAGTAGCAGTTTTTCTTTCCCTGAGACAACAAATGCTTTTATGGCATTTTGAAAGAGCTTCGTGGAGTTTGCGGAAAAACTATAGAGTTTTATGACAAAAATACCGTCAGCGCGTATTTCCGTGTCTATGGTCGGGATTTGGATGGTATCTCTTGTAATTTTAATTTCTATTCCTTTTGTTTCTTGATTATGCAATATAAAAAGCGTTACTTCTGTTCCCTTTTTACCCCTTATCAATTTTATTGCTTCCTCTATAGTCATGTCGGTTGTATCCTTCTCTCCAATTTTCAGAATTTTATCTCCGGCTATTATGCCGGCTCGATATGCGGGTGTATCTTTTAGAGGAGCAATGACGGTAAGAACATTATTCTTGATTCCGACTTCCATACCAACTCCGCTAAAACTCCCGGAGATTTCTTCTTTGAAAGATTTAGTTTCTTCTTGGTCCATAAACACGCTATAAGGGTCGCCCAATGATTCCACCAAGCCCGAAATAGCTCCGAATATTTTTTCTTGATTACTTAGTTTTTCCGCGCCCGGATATTTTTCATTTATAATATCCCAAACCTTCCAGAATGATTCTAATTCCGCTTCGGTAATTTCTCCTGTTTCTTTTCCCAAAGAAGCTACCACTTGTTCTGTTTTCAGATTTTTATTAAAACCAACGTAAAAGCCCGCGACAAAAACTACCGCTATTACCAAAACAATACTGAAAACATTTTTTAAATTATTATATTTTTTCATTAAAATTATTTTCGCTAAAATTATCAAATTTTTCTACCACTTTCTCCTTCTTTACTTCTTTGTATGCTATAAAACCGATATACATAAGAAAAAGGCCGGTAATGGCAAATAAAATATTTTTAAAATAAAGCGGAAAACCAAGGTGTGATAAAATTGCTACCCAAATACCCAATATTAAAAGCGTTCTTGCTCGTTGCATCCCCCTATTATATACCTAAAATACTTTAACGCGCAATAGTATTGATAGTATTGGCTGTGAGATTCTCTGGCACCAAAGTTTCGGTGTGGATGATTTTTATATTAACAAACAGAAGAAAAACAATGACTGCAATCAGAGAAAATCCGCGAGCGATAACTTTGGGATGTTGCAGTTCTGATTTTATGAATAAAAACATAAGGAGAGCAAATACAAACAAGAGCGCTATGCCGGCATAGACATAAGTGATGGATTCAAGCGGTGAAGTCAGAACTCTGCGCGCCCAAGATATAATTTTATTTTCGTTTTTTAAAGTTGTCGCGCTAGTAATAGTTTCTTCTCCCAAAACAATTATTTCTGTAGGCGCATTTAAAATAGGGTCATTCACCGCAACGAGAGTTGGGCTAGGTTGTGGAGTTGGTGCGGGAGTTACTGGCGGTGAGACTGGCGCAGGTTTTGGAGGCGCAGTCGTAGTTGGTGGTATTGCTTTGATTGGAGCAACCTGTGTTGTCCCGACGTTGGGCGTCGGGGTTGGTGTTGCAGAAGAAGTATTTGTGGAGGCAAAAGCAAGCGGGGTGCCGAAAAATTGCGCCACAAAGACCGTATGCCGGCCTTGATACACTCCACTAGCAATTCCTATACCTATCTCGGTATAATTTTCTTTTACGATATTAGCGCGATGAGTAGGAGAATTCATCCAAGCTCTCGAGACATCGCTCGATTCAAAAAAATTAACAGCCAGATTCTCCCCGGCTGATTTGTAAGAATAGCCTACTTCGGCAAGCCAATACCACGGACTTTTACCATCAGGACTAGTATGCGCGAAGTAGCCCTTCTCCGCCATGTCTTCCGCTTTCAGTACTGCCGCTTTTGTCAGCAACTCGTTTTCAGTCAAAGGCGGGAGACTTAAATCTTGTCTTTCTTCGTTGGTAAGCGCGGTCAATACCCCCGGTAAAACTGCTGCTAGGAATTTTGTCTTATCAAAAACAATAAAAACTTGAACTAAAAATCCAAGCTCTAAAATTATGATAAAAAGTAGAAACGCGAAAACGGTCTCGTGCCGTAAAAAATGCGGTCTGAATTCGTTATGCTCGTGCGGAACAAAATATTTTTTAAACCATTTAAACATCGTATTCTTGTATTATACAGTATTTTAACTAAAAAGTCAAATATTTTTACTACACCCTAAACCTCTTCTTTAATATACCATGTTTTACTTCAAATCTCGGAGAAGTATACACTCTAGTATAACTCATATCAGGGTTTTTCTTCTCAATGGAGGCGATATAGGTGCCATTGGGGATGAGGCAGTAGTAGTTGCCTATCTGATCCAGTACTCGGTAAGAGACTTCTTTACCAGAGAGTATTGAATAGATACGTAGGATACCATAAGAAAGTGGAACTTCGGTATTAGCATTAACTACACTTCCCTTTCTACTTTTATTAAACCGAGCTTTACGCAGAAAAAAGAGCAGGACGTAAATAGAAAAGATAATGATATTATAAGGTACAATGACAGTAAAAAGCACCAGAGCGGAGACTAGAAAGCCTAAAGCAAAGATTAGGTTGGAGAGTTTGCCTACGAACAGGTCTTTGGCATGGTAGAACTTCATTTTACTTTGATCTCTTTTCGCGAATTCGTTCCAATCGAAATTAATCTTGTCCAAGGGAACATTTCTGGCAACCACTTCACCTTTTTCCTTGATTTCAAAATAGTCCCCCCAATATATATCAGAATATAACTCATCGCTATTTTTACCGGAAAGTTTTTCTGAAGGAAAATGATAATTCGTCTTACTTACTACTAAAGAATAAACTCCCGGATCAACCAAAAAACCAAACCTTCCATCCAAGTCTGTAATCGCACTTGCCACTTCTTTCCCCTCTAAATTTTTGAGTACAACATAAGCAGGGTCAAGAGGTTGTTTGGTCACGGAATCATAAACCACTCCCCAAGGACGGTTGCGTCTCTTGAGCCCTATGCCGTAGAGAAAGAATGACCAGAGTTCTAGCGCATGAGAACCGACGTCCGCTAGATTGGAGACATTGGAGAAGAAAGTGACGGCTACTCCTACTGCAAGTCCGGTGATGGTAACTGTTTTAGTGGTGACCTCCCCTACTTCGCTTTTGACAAAATCGGTGACTTCTTTGGCTACTTTTTCAATATTTAGAATTATTTTTATTTCTTCTTCGCTTACAGGGTTGGATATCTCTTCTTTTACTCCCGCGGATGAAGAATTGGATGGAGAGCTATCTACTGGAGAAGAAGGTGCTGGAGAAATAGGAGGTGGAGGAAGTGGAGCGGAAGGAATGTAGGGTGTTGGGACATAAGGTGGCGAGGTATAAATAGGTAAAACGGATGGTGGAGGTGAATATGTAATAGATTGGGATCTACGGGAGGAACCGGAGGAAGTGATTACTGATGGAGATACGGTCGAGAAATTCCAAGTTGTTTCGTCAGCTATACCAGCAAAAGAGTTCCCAGCTAGATCATCAAATGCAGTAGCATCTACTTGTATATAGTAAGCTTCACCTTGCTCGAGATCTGAAGAGGGGTTTATAGTGATAGTGTCTGTGCCATCCCCTGTAACTAGAAGACCCGTCACGTCTATAGCTTCTATTAGAGTATCATCTGATTTAAAAATTGAAATATTTCCAGTTTCTACGTTTACATCTTCATCAAAGGTAATAACAAGATTTGCCCCAACAGCTATTTCTGTGGCTTCGTCTAGAGGAGAAAGAGCACTAATGGTGGGAGCGACAGCATCAAGATTGCCTTCGTATTTATAGACCTGCGCATCCGTAAAGGCATCTACTATCCAAAAATAATTCTGGTATTCAGTAAAATCTCCAAACAAATCATCGTTTCCGGCAACCGCGGTGTCAAAAGATACTCCGGTGTAAGTACCATTTTCGTCAAATTGATATACTTGAGCGTCGTCATCGTCGGAAATCCAAAAATAGCCATTGTAATACTCCATCCCTGTAGGGTTGTTCCAGGCAAATGCCGAAAGATCTACATATGAACCAGTATAAGTTCCATCAGGATTATATTTATAAATAAAAAAATCCCCGACATCCCAGACCCAAAAAAATCCATTTTGAAAATCTATAGAAAAAGAGCCGGCGTTGCCACTCGCCGCCAAATCAAAAGAAAAACTTTGATATGTACCGCTTAAATTATATTTGTAAACTTCGTCATCAGAACTATCTAGTACCCACAAAAAATCATCATAACCAGTAATACCTGTGGGGTTGGAGGCGCCAGCAGCGAAAGTATCAAAAGATACACTTACATATGTACCGTTTGCATCATATTTATAAACTTCGTCATCAGCTAAATCTGTAATCCAAAAAAAGTCGTCATAAGAAGTTATACCTGCTGGCGCAGCGTTTCCGGACCCAGCTGTATCAAAAGAAGTACCAGTATAATCCCCTAAAGATGCAAAAGCAGAATGGTAATGAAATCTATTTAAAACAATCACACTCAAAATTATCAAGAAATAAAATGTTTTTTTCCGCATGGTCTGATTTTAACCTTTTTGTGCACTAAACACAAAACCCGCTTTGGAAAGCGGGTTTTGTGGGCTAGATTATAATTTTTCTTAATTGGCTTTTGGAGGGACTTGAGTAGGGTTCTTACTCCAAGGAATCAATTCGTCTCTCCTGTGGATCGGTAGGTTGCCATAATCCAAAGGACACATGACTCTTTTAGCTTCTGCTAAGGATGTTAGGTAGAAGATTCCGGTAGGAGCAGTCAAACCCCAAGGGTTCATAACGTTTGCTCTCTGTCTCAACTGGAAGGCCTTCACCGCAGCTTCAGTTTTTGGACCAAACTTGCTATCTACAATAAGCCCTGAACTCATGTAAGCGTTCAAAAAGTTTTGCAGAGTTTGCACTTCGTCAGGAATGGTTACATATCCTCGGCGCATATGAGTTTTTACAATATTGCAGATATCCGTCGCCGCGCCCAAAACTTGACCGCCACTATTACTGTTTCTTCGGCTACCGGAAGAAGAACCTCCGCCTCCGCCGGATGATTCGTTAAAAGTACAAGGTAACGGCTGACCGAAATTATTTGCCGAGTTGTCCTCGCAAAGAGAAACTTCTTCTACAGTGTTGGATTCATCGTTGTCGTTTGGGTCATAAGATTCGGAATTTCCAGAGTCGCCGTCAGTGTGACAACCTGGATCGTTTTCGTCAACGAGTTCATCTTCAGAATCAGCATTATCTACATCATCGGAACACTGTGGAGGTGGAGGTGGTGGCGGAGGCACGCACTCGTTGCCGTCAATTGAGAGTTTGTACATGAGTCCGGCAGGGTTTGATTCTGGTCTGTCACCATGAGCTTCGTTGGTAACAGTTATTTCAAGAGTGTTTTCTCCAGTAATTAAATCATCAGCGTCTATCGCACAAGTGTCTTGAGTTTCTGATGTGAAATTTGTAACAGAAGCATCAGCGCATAGAGGATTACCATTTATAGTTACAGTGTAAGTATTGTCAGTGGCAATCATCAAAGATCCGCCGGTAGGAGTGCCTACTACGGTGAAAGTTTCGGTAAACACTTCTGTTTCAGTTGTAGGGTCAGGAACGGTTACTACTGGGTCTGTACTCCAAATCCATTCTGCTCCAGCGATTACTGCAGTCCAAGCTGAATGAATACTAGTAAGTTCTACAGCATTGCCTTCTCCCACCATGGTTCCAGTGTCAGAGAAATACATTTCATTCCAAGTTTCGTCTTCACATTGCTGTGGAGAACATTCTTCAGTGCTTGTTTGGATTCCAGGGTCATTAGGGCAGACATCATCACTGTTGCATGGACCACTCGTTTGTACTCCAGGATCAGTCTGTTCATTTGGACAAGCATCGACTACAGGGTCAATTTCGTCGTTGTCTTGCGGATCAGTGCAACCTGGATCACCACCGGCAAAGTCAATAAGACCATCATCGTCGTTGTCGACACCGTCAATACATTGGTTGTAAGTACAAGAATTGTCGCTGTTGGTTGCATTTTCGTTATAATTATTTGCAACAGGGTCCATGCAACCAAAGATATTTACTGGTTCTTCACTGTCGTCTTCGGCGCTAGAACATTCTGGGTCAGGATTTTGACCACCGAAATCTGTGTATTCGTCTTGGTCATTATCTAGGCCGTCGGAACATTCTGGTACTGGTGGATCAGAAAAAAAAGTATTAGTTATAGTACAAGAAGCCATAGCTCCAGCTGAAAGTGTAATAGAGCCATCAAGAGCACAGTCGCCAGATATTACTCCAGCATAGTTTGCAACAGTAGTTTCAGATACCACGTGTGCGCCTGCGCTATAGGTAGCTTCTACTCCTGTAGTAACAGGATTACCGTCAACAAATAGATCAAAGTCAGTTGCGAGCATTGCGCCACCATCTACCACCTTAGTGACTGTAAGAGTAGGGATAAATTCTGCGCAATCAGGATCGGCTAAATCAACTAAATCATCTCCGTCATTATCAATTCCATCTGTACAAAGAGGAAGAGTATTTTCTGTAGGTACTTCTATAACAACTATTACGGTATCTGTAGACATATCAGAACCCTCCGCGCCAGTACAATCGAAATCTCTGTTTATTTGATGACAAACTTTTGCAGTAATTGTGTATTCTCCAGGATTTGCGTATGTATGTTCTGAAGACCAGGTTCCGTCAAAAAATTTATCGCTTCCGCCATTATCTCCGAAAACTAAATTTGTATCAGCAAGAGTTCCTATGGAACCATCTCCCCAGTCTGACACAGTTACGTGTTGCTGGCTTTCTATGCCGACATATGGGTGGGCGCTAGCATTTCCTTCTATAGAAAGATCAAACCCTGAAACAGAAGTGCCAGTAATTTCTATCGCGTAACCAGATGCCGCAGAAATTTTCATCGAGTTTCCCGCAAACACTGCCACCATGCCAAGCGCGAGAGCGAGCACGATTACAAAGCTTGCAAAGCCCCGCATTCGATTAGATTTAAATATTTTAGTCATAATAATTTATATTTTTTTTATAATAAGTTTCGACGACTTTTATTTTTTTATTTATATTTAGAAGATTATCACAAAAGCTCAAAGTTGTCAAGCCCCTGTAATGTATCATGGTCCAATCTCCCCTTCTACTTAAAAATTAGCATACCCAAAACCCCCGTCAATACGATTTGGGGATAAAAAGTGCATAAAAATTTAGTCTAGTAGAGAGTATTTATCCCCATTATGTCAGCAGATTCCAGGGTCCTCTTACTTGTCTCCCCTTCTGTGCCATAGCCATACATGGTGACCGAGGAGCAAGAAGTGTTGTAGATGTCTGCGAGGCCCATAGAGTGCCCGAGTTCGTGGATGGCGATGTTCCAGAAATCCATCTTGCTTGGTTCTATCAGAGCGTCTTCGGTCCATTCAAAGTCGGTGTTGTAGATTTGATCCCAAGCGACGAGTTCGCGATTAAATGTTGGTCCTCCAAAAATTCCCCAGACGATAGTTACTGCGATTGTTCCTGATTCCAAGTTAGCAAAAGAAACTTGGTTTTTATTATCCAGAATATTCGGGTCGGTAATCGCTCCAGTGCCTATACTTCCCCACCCCAAAATATTTTGAGTACCGGCAGCGCTCTCCCAAGTGGAAATGTCCGCCATAATATTTTCAATTAAAAATTCTTCTGTTAGTCCAGCGCCGGCAAAAACTTCCCATGGCTCAACTGTTTTCCACTTTGCGCCCGAAGCCATCACTGCGTAGCATTTTGGCGCCTTCGGCCCTTTTACAAAGTTTGGTTTAGCATAGGCATCTTTTCTGTGGACTATAGCGTAACCTTCCACCATCTTCTCGCTTTGCGTGTCGTAAGACTTACCTAAATAAAACACGTTTTCTGCAACCTCGTTTGCACTACCCGGCAAAGCAAAACTCGCGGGTGTTGCAAAAACAGAATTAGCTCCTAAAAATAAACTGATAATCGCTAAAACTAATGCTTTTTTAGTTATGTTTCTCATACCTAATATTATACACCTCCTCTTTTTGCTTGCAATAGCGTTTTGTAATACAATGGGATTGGCTCCCGAAACTTCAGCATTTTCTAGGGGGCGACTCTCCCCCCCGGGG
>Ga0155675_110_pt1 | contig 8550 bp, 8 predicted proteins | sample RifCSPlowO2_01_FD_107332 | JGI IMG/M metagenome (GOLD analysis project Ga0155675, IMG submission 107332) | Candidatus Nomurabacteria bacterium RIFCSPLOWO2_01_FULL_41_21
CTCTCCTTAAAGCTGGCATTTTTTGATTTGTTGTATATGACATGGCTTTAATGTTACTCCAGCTAAGTGGTGCCAAGCTATTGGGGGATTACGAAGGTATAGATGGGTTCGTCGCCGAGTCGGGAGAGGCACGCTGGGCGCTTGAAACTGCCAAAGATTTAGGGATTGAAACCCCGGCTTGGCAATCCGCTTTTGATGTAAGAATAGAATCCAAAAAAGGGAAAATAAATTTTGCTACCAAGCTCCTCGCCGCGATGCGGAATGCCTTCGGCGGACACAAGATAAATAAATAATGAACAACGAACAAAAAAAAGTAACATTTGTTTTATTTGGCGCATCTGGACATCTGTCTAAAAAATATTTACTGCCCGCATTGGAAAGTTTAAAAATAAACCCTATAAAAATTTCGCGTAAGGACTACCCGAATTTAAAACAAATAATTCCCAGAGGTGGCGAGTTAGTATTTCATTTAGCTATTCCCCCCGAGGGAGTAGCAGATGCAATTAAAATCATTGCCGAAAACTTTGCGGAAGAAAATAGTGAAAACATAAAAATTCTTTTAGAGAAACCATTTGGAACAGATTTAAAGTCAGCGGAAAGATTGATAGAATTTATTGATAAATATTTCAGAGAAGAACAAATTTACAGAGTAGATCATTATTTGGCCAAAAAATCCTTACAAAATCTAGTAGGTCAGAATGAAAACATAAAAGCCATAGAAATTATCGGAAGCGAAAAACTAGATATAGAGGGGCGAGTAAACTTTTACGAAAAAACGGGCGCACTCCGAGATTCCATACAAAGCCACATGCTCGAAATGGTCGCTGTAACTCTTTCGGGCTCATTTGAAAGAGAGAAACGTGAAGAAATTATAAAAAATATTTCCATCATATGTGACATCACAAAAAATGAATGTGTAAAAAGAGGTCAATACAAAGGATATAGAGAGGAAGTAGGAAACCCGGGAAGCATGACAGAGACGTTTGTGTCAGTAAACTTGGCTTTAGGAGATGTTGGAATAACCTTAACCACAGGAAAAGCATTAAGAGAAAAACTTACTCAAATTAAAGTTATATACAAAGATGGCAGTGAAAAAATCTTCAATATTGTTCCGGAGCCCGATGCTTATGCAAAAGTACTTCAAGCTACAATAGCAGGAAATCATCATCCATTTATGAGTCAAAAAGAAGTCTTAGAAAGCTGGAGGATTCTGGAAGATATACAAGAGACCTGGAAAAGTGGAGGAAGCGACTTAATTATCTATGAGCGGGGCACTCCGATTGAAGAACTAACTTCTTGATTTAAACCACCCTCCTATTGTTTGTGGCCAACCTAGAATTAGAAGTAATGCAAGTGGAGCTCCCCAGTTTGCCCATCTCTCAATAAAATCCAAAATTGGTTCGCCAACCAACGGTCGGAGTAGCGCAGTCCAAAAACCCCAAAAAAATGCCCAAAGGAGAACGATTTTGACGGGTTTGAAAAGCACAAAAAGACACACGAGAATGTCCATCAAACCGACTAAAAAAATCAACTGCGTAGCAAGCGCTGTATCCGCCCCGGTCATCTGACTCATCCAGCCTATCCATTGCGGTTTGCCTTGAAGAGCAAAAACACCATGCCCTAAAAACTCGCCGGCGACCGCAATCCTCAAAATCCACTCAATTTTTTTATTATTCATAAATATAGTGAAAATTATTGATAAGAAACCTTTACAACCCTCATTTATTATATCACAAAAAGTTATCCACTTTGCCCTCCTCTTTGGGAGAGGAGTATAATCAGTTTAGTAGTTGCTAAGCTCTGCAACTAAATAGATTATGGTCCCCCGCTTGAGTCATTGCCAAGCGTTTTTTAAGCCCCAAAATCATATGGAAACATACAAAAAGAACTGGTTTAAATACATCGTAGGGTTTATAGTCTGTATGCTTTTACGTTTGGTCCCCTTTCGTCCGCCAAACATAGAGCCAATCCTCGCCACCCAAATGCCTTTCTCTCGCGCTTATGGGGCGATACCGGGTTTTTTGTTCGCCTTCTTAAGTATAGTCCTCTTTGACCTAATCACGATGAAAATCGGACTCTGGACACTGCTCACCGCTGTCACTTATGGACTCTTGGGAATATTCGCGGTGTATTTTTTCAAGAATAGAAAAGGTACCGGACTGAATTATGCGTATTTTGCAATTTTGGGCACATTGTTTTTCGATATCATTACCGGAGTTTTGGCCGGACCGATATTTTTCAGCCAAAATTTTATGGAAGCGTTAACTGGACAGGTGCCTTTTACCTTGCTTCATCTTGCCGGCAATATTTCTTTTGCTTTTCTCCTAAGCCCGCTTATTTATAAATATGTAATTGAAAATGAAAAATTAGAAACGACAGGGCTCCTTAATATATTTAAGGCTAAAAAAATATAAAAGTTTATGAAGAAAAAATATTCATCCCTAAAAAAAGTACTAAAGAGAAACGGCGCCGTGGTGCCTTTTGATGAAAAGAGAATCACCCGCGCTGTATTCAAGGCGATGAACGCAAGCAATGAGGGCGGAGAAAAACCAGCGGAGAGTATTACGGCGCACGTTTTGGATTCTCTCTTGATTTTAAAAAAAGAATCCAAAGAAAGAAATTTTATACCGAGCGTGGAACAAATCCAAGACTTGGTGGAAAACGAACTCATCGCCAATGGATTTATTCAAACTGCCAAGTCCTACATTCTCTACCGCAAAGAACGCTCATTGGTGCGAGAGAAAAAAGGGCTAGTGCCGGAGAAGTTAAAAGAATTGGTGACCGAGAGCAAAAAATATTTTAAAAATTCTTTGGCGGAATTTGTTTATTATCGCACTTATGCCAAATGGATGGACGACGAAGGTCGCCGAGAAACTTGGATAGAGACAGTGGGCAGATACATAGATTTTATGAAAGAAAACTTGGGCTCCAAACTATCCGAAAAAGAATACGAAGAAATCAGAGCGGGGATACTTTCGCAAAATGTTATGCCTTCCATGCGACTTTTACAATTTGCCGGTCTGGCGGCCAGGAGCACCAATGTTTGCTCTTACAACTGCTCTTTTATTGCGCCTAAAACCTTTCAAGACTTCGCCGAAATTATGTATGTGTCCATGTGCGGTACCGGAGTGGGCTGGTCGGTGGAAAGCGAGAATATTCAAGCTCTACCACAGATAAAAAAGCAAACGGGTAAAAAATTTCCTTTATATACAATACCTGACAGTAAGGAGGGCTGGGCGGACGCGTTTTCTTTCGGACTCAAAACTTGGTTTGAAGGCAAAGACGTGGAATTTGATTATTCTCTAATCCGGTCGGCGGGGTCACGACTAAAGACTATGGGCGGAAAAAGTTCCGGACCGGAACCGCTTCGGGCTTTGATAGATTTTTCTCGAGAACGAATCTTGCGCAGACAAGGTCGCCGGCTTTCCAATCTAGACGCGCACGACATAATCTGTAAAATCGGCGAGTGTGTGGTTGCCGGAGGAGTCAGGCGTAGCGCCATGATTTCCCTCTCGGACCTAGATGATGAAGCGATTCGGGATTCCAAGAAAGGGCAGTTCTATCTAAATGAAGCGCAGAGAATGCTTGCCAATAATTCCGCCGTCTATATGGAGAAACCAAGCGCGGAACAATTTTTAGACGAGTGGATAGCACTTATGAAAAGCGGAAGCGGAGAGCGGGGGATTTTTAATCGCGGTGGACTCGCGAAAACATTGCCTACCCGCAGACTCGCTCAATGGAGGAATGGAGTTTACCCAGCATTTGGCACCAACCCATGCGGAGAAATAATTCTCCAATCCAAACAATTCTGCAACTTGTCGGAAATTGTTGCCCGCGCCGAGGACACCGAAGAAACTCTACTAGAAAAAGCAAAAATTGCGACAATCTTGGGAACTTATCAATCAACTCTCACTTATTTCCCCTATCTCTCTCCCGAATGGAAAAAGAATTGTGAACGCGAAAGACTCTTGGGAGTGTCCATCACCGGACAATGGGACTCCAAACTTGTCCGTGGAAGTGAAATGCTGGAGAAAATAAAAAAAGTCATCAATGAGACAAATAAAAAATACGCTAAAAAATTTTCCGTCGCGCAGTCTACCTGCACCACCTGCGTCAAACCTTCGGGCACTGTTTCCCAGACTGTTGACTGCGCTTCCGGTATGCATCCGCGACACGCTCCGTACTATATTCGCCGAGTGCGCATCTCCGCGACTGATTCCCTTTTCAAAATGCTCAAAGACCAAGGTGTACCGTACTTTCCAGAAGTAGGTCAAACAACAGAAAATGCCACTACTTATGTTTTGGAATTCCCCGTCAAAGCCCCAGAGGGCGCGATTTGTAAAGACGATGTCAGCGCGCTTGACCAATTGGAGCATTGGAAAATTGTAAAGAGCCATTACACCGAGCACAATCCTTCGGTCACCATATCTATCGGCGAAGACGAATGGATAACGGTTGCTAACTGGCTTTATGAAAATTGGGACTTGGTCGGCGGACTCTCTTTCCTGCCCCGGTCAAACCATGTCTACCAACTTGCACCCTATGAAGAAATCACAAAAGAAAAATACGAAGAAATGGTGACAAAACTGGGAGAGCTTGATTTCTCCAAAATCATCACTTACGAAACCAAAGACGAAACCGAAATCAAAAAAGAATTAGCCTGCGTCGCCGGGGTATGCGATGTGGTATAAAAACACTTGTCCCGTACTAAATTTTTGATTATGAGACATAAAGATAAATATTATTAATAAAATTTTAGTATCGGGATGCTTTACACAAAAAAGGGAGACGGTGGCACGACTAAACTTTTTGACAGTAGCAAGGGCGAGCGAATTTCTAAAACCGCGTCCATCTTTGAAGCCCTCGGCACAATAGACGAATTAAACTCTGCCTTGGGTTATGCCAAATCTCTCGCCCAAGAAAATGAAAAATTTATAGCGGGTAACCTTGAAAAAATACAAGGGAAATTATTTATTATCCAAGCCGAGATTGCCGGCGCCGATAAATATCTCAAAAAAGAAGACGTGGCATTCTTGGAGGATCTGATAGCGCAAATAGAACTCTCGTTAAGTGAAATAAATTCTTTTATCATCCCCGGAGGCACACCACTCGGAGCATTTCTTGATTTTACTCGCGCAATCGGGAGAAGAGCGGAAAGAAAAACCCTCTCTTTAAAAGAAAAAGGAGAAAGGGAAATAAAAAATGAGAGTTTGATTTTCTTGAACCGGCTTTCAAGCGCGCTTTATGCGCTCGCGCGACTCGCCAACAAAAATGGAAACATTACGGAGTATGGTCCGAAATATGAGTAAATTATTTTTTCTTTCCTATACACGCCTTAATAAAGGCTGAAAATAGGGGGTGTGGCGAGAGAGGGCGAGATTTGAATTCTGGATGAAATTGAGAACCTAGATAAAACGGGTGGACGCTCTTCGGAAGCTCGGCAATTTCCATCAATTTCCCATCCGGAGAAGTTCCAGAAAAAACGAGTCCTGCTCTCTCTAATGCCTCCACATAAGAATTGTTGATCTCATAGCGATGGCGGTGTCGCTCGCTAATTTTATTTTTCATATAAGCGTTCGCGGCAACAGACCCAGATTTAAGTTTGCAGGGATAAGCTCCCAAACGCATGGTTGCCCCGTAATTTTTGTTTTTTATTTTTTCAACTTGGTCAGCCATAGTAGCAATGACAGGATCTCTGGTGTGAGGGGCAAGTTCGGTAGAATTCGCTTTGTCTAAACGAAGCATGCTCCTGGCATAGGCAATAGTGAGAATCTGCATCCCAAAACAAAGTCCCAGATAAGGAATTTTTTTTCTTCGAGCATAATCCGCTACCAATATCATTCCCTCGGTTCCACGTTTGCCAAAACCACCGGGCACAATTATGCCATCCAACTTGTCGAGTAGAGAAAGTTTGTTTTTATCATGCTCATACTTCTCAGAATCAAGCCAAATGATTTCAGGCTTGTGTCCCATATCCCACGTCGCGTGATTAATAGCTTCTATCACCGATATATATGTATCCTTGCAGGATTTAAAATTAAAATATTTTCCAACAATTCCTATTTTTACTCCTTTTTTAATGTTCTTTATTTTCTTAGCAAAAGCCGTCCATTCCTTCAAGTCTCTACTGCGAACCGAAAGACCCATGGTTTGGAGTAGTGTACCTCCCAAGTTTTCTTTCTCAAAGTTAACCGGCACATCGTAAATAGAATACACGTCCGGAGCGGAAATAATTCTCTCTATCGGTAAACTGCAAACATTGCTGATGGTCTTCTTGATGTCCAATGTCGCTGGAAGTTCGGAACGACAAATTACAAAATCCGGATTTAGCCCCATAGAGTGAAGGTCGTTGATCGCGCGCTGGGTCGGTTTGGATTTCTGCTCTCCGATTAGAGGTGGCGCTGGCAAGTAACTGACTAAAACCACAAAAACATCTTTGGGATTCTTGGCTTTCATCATCCGGGTCGCTTCCAAAAACGGCAACAATTGATATTCCCCAACTGTGCCACCATATTCAATTATGGTAACCTCGGATTTATTTTTTTTTTGACAAGCTTCAATGCGACGAATAATTTCTTTTGGTATATCGGGATATACTTCTACGTCTTCGCCTCCGTATTCTAGATTTCTTTCACGTCTAATGACTTCGGCAAAAATTTGACCAGTGGTAATATAATCCTCGCGCGTGCTGGTCTGATTTGTAAAACGTTCGTAATTTCCGAGGTCTTGGTCGGCTTCCACACCATCCTCGCCGACAAAAACTTCGCCATGCTCGGCAGGTCTGATAGTTCCTGCGTCAATATTCACATACATGTCTGCTTTGAGGTTAGCCACTTTACATCCACGAGACTGTAGAATTTTACCGATAGAAGCGGCTGTCACTCCTTTGCCAACACTAGACATTACTCCCCCCACCACGAATATATATTTGCGATTGTTTTTCTTGGCCATTTTTATTTGTTCAGATATTTTCTAGTTGCCAAAAAGCTCGATATCATCCCGAGCGCCAATCCTGATAAAAGAATAATGACTCCGATTTGGAATATGTTTGAAACATAGTATTCATACATATTGATTCCACCGAAAAATAGTGTCATTTTTTTGCCAAGCCAAGAAGTAATGGGGAAAAAGATAAGTAAGGTCAGTATCGTAGCGACAATGCCATAAATTGCCCCTTCCGCCATAAAAGACCCTCGGATACGCGCTTTGGACGCTCCCACCAAACGCATTACATTTATTTCTTCCCGAGAGATAAAGATTGTAAGTCGGATAGTGTTGAAAGTGACAATAATAGAAATGAAAACCAGAACAATGGTTATCAAAAATCCCAGACGCTCGGCGCCGGAAATGATGTTGTTGAGTCGGTCAATGACGGATTTATTCTGATAATAATTTACCTTGTCTATCACGGAAGCAGTGCCCAAAACAAGCGCATTGTCGGACTTCAGAAAGTTTGCGATGCCCTCGTATTGGGAAATCTCTTCAGCTTTGACATTCAAGTATGCGCCGAGCGGATTCTCCCCTATTTCATCCAGCGCTTGAATAGTCGGATAATCATTTTTATGGCGTTCTCTAAAAATACGGAGCGCTTCCTCGCTATCAGTATAGGAAACTTCGGCAACTTCGGGGAGTTGTTCTATGGATTCCTTCAACGCTAAAATTTTCTCTTCATCGGCACCGACAGTAAAATAGATAGTGACATCCACTTTGTCTTTTATTTGGTCTAGAGAAAAATAAAGAATGGCCTGAAGTAAAATCAAGGAAGTGATGACAGAGAGAGTAATAGTGGTGGTAAGTATCGCCGCCCAGGAAACAAGCCCGTTTCGGCTAAAATTCAAGAAACCAGCTTTTATCATTCTTTTTAAGATTATCATGGCCGATTAGCTATAATTATATAATATATTTCCCACTTTTGTCATCCCTAATTATTCCCCCTTTTTCCATGGTAATCACCCTCTTACCGATAAGGTCAACCACGCTTCTGTTGTGCGTCGCCAAGATAACCGTAGTTCCGAGATCGTTGATTTTTTTCAAAATTTGAATTATTTCATGGGTGTTGATGGGGTCTAGATTGCCTGTCGGCTCATCCGCAATTATTAGCTCGGGCTGGTTGATGATGGCGCGCGCGATAGCCAAGCGTTGTTGTTCTCCGCCAGAGAGTTGGTGTGGAAAATGAGAGATACGAGAACCTAAATCCACCAACTCCAGCACGTGAGGCACATCGGTCCCTATTTCTTCATTGGTTTTGCCGACTGCTTCCATGGCAAAGGCTATGTTTTCATAGGCAGTTTTGTTGGCAAGAAGCTTGAAGTCTTGAAAAACCACGCCGATACGTCTGCGCAAGCGAGTCAGCTCTGCGCCTTTTAATTTATGCACATTTTGAGACTCAAAAAAAACAGTGCCGGAGGTCGGCGCTTCTTCACCTAAAATCATTTTGAGTAATGTGGTCTTGCCTGCACCCGAGTGGCCCACCACGGTTATGAATTCTCCCGCCGGAATCGTCAGATTGACATCGTTTAGCGCCGTGGCATCCTTGTTGTAGATTTTGGT
>Ga0155675_113_pt2 | contig 5357 bp, 9 predicted proteins | sample RifCSPlowO2_01_FD_107332 | JGI IMG/M metagenome (GOLD analysis project Ga0155675, IMG submission 107332) | Candidatus Nomurabacteria bacterium RIFCSPLOWO2_01_FULL_41_21
GTTAAGTTCGTTAAATAATTCATTCTTCTTTTGTTCAAACTCTTTGGTCTGTAGCGCAAGTTCTTTTTGGATGCTTTTCAAGTTAAATAGTAAATACCCTCCTCCTAAAATACTCGCTAAAATAAACAGGCCTAGAAGCGCAAAAAGAAAGTTCTCGTCATTTAAATTTTTAAACCATTCTTTCACAGAAAGAATTATATCATGTATAATATAAGGATGATACAAGGAGGCGGTTTTTCATTGGATGAAGCCCTAGCTCAAATACCACCCTCGGCGCTGTGGCTCGGGTTGGTTATTTTCGGAGCGCTCGCGCTTGTCATCAGCCTCGTGCTTGTTTTTCATTGGAATAAATACAAAATGCACAGCCCGTGGAACACGAGAGCGCAAGCGATTTATGTCATCGGGCTCATCGCTCTACTTGTCTTATCGGCAATCGCTTTATCAATTTACACGACATAGCATGATTACCTTAGATGAAAATGAAAAATTAATCGCTGTCTTTAGAAAACATATTTTCTATGTCATCGTAGAGATTTGCGGACTTGTTTTAGTCGCTTTTATTCCTCTCGTAGCTCACGCTATCTTCCGACCGATTATTTTTCCAAACCCTGCGCCGAGTTCTATTTATTTCTTTTTATTTTTATATTTTTTATTCCTTGCAATTCTTTGGGTCATAGGTTTTATGATGTGGACGGATTATTATTTGGATATGTGGGTCCTGACAGACAAAAAGCTCATTGACGTGGAGCAAAAAGGGCTTTTCTCGCGCGAAATCTCAAGCATGCGTCTGGACAAAATTCAAGATGTAAAATCAGAAGTTTCGGGACTGATTCATACTTTCCTTGGGATTGGCAACGTGCATGTGCAAACCGCCGGCAGTGAAAAAGAATTTGTAATTCCAAATGCCAAGAACCCAAACAAAGTAAAAGAACAAATTCTCTCAGCGCATAATAGCCAAGTGGAAGCAGTCCAGATTGTGCGGATAGAAAATATGCTATAATCTGGCTACTCTTTATGAAATATAAGTATATTTTAATTTCTGCTTTGTTGTTGGTTGGGATAATGTTTTCTGTGGTTATTTTCTATCGTTTAGACCCGGCGGTCCTGACGCGACTTTCATTTTACGTAGATTTGGCGAATCCTAGGGTGAAGGTTGTGCAAGTGAGAGAGGGTTTACGTAAAGAAGAGGTGGCGGAAGTGGTGGGAGAAAAACTCGGTTGGGATGATACCGAAAAACAGGATTTTCTAAAAATACATCTCGCTTACAATAGCGCCGACCACGAGGGCAGGTATTTTCCAAAGACTTATTTGATTGATAAAAACGAAGAGCCACTGGAGGTGAGCGCCGTTATGCTTGAGGAGTTTGAAAAACAAACAGAGAAAATTGAGGAGTCTTCGGAAGCAAGTAAAAAAATAGACGGAGAAACGGCGCTCAAGATTGCTTCCATTATTCAGCGCGAGGCGGGAGGTAAGGGCGACATGCGTCTCATTTCTGGAATTATCTGGAATCGCATAAATAAAGGAATGAAGTTGCAATTGGACGCTACGCTCCAATACGCCAAGGGAAGTGTGGTGGAAGGTTGGTGGCCACGAGTCCGGCCGGAAGATAAAAAAATAAAATCCGACTACAATACTTATCTATTTAAAGGTCTTCCTCCGGGAGCGATTGCCAACCCCGGCCCTGACGCGCTTTTAGCCGCCTATCATCCGCAAAAGACCGATTGCTTATTTTATTTGCACGATAAAAAACGAAAAATTCATTGCTCTAAAACCTATGAGGAGCACAAAAATAAGATAGCAATCTACTATTAATTTTTTTCTTTCTATTTTTTAAAAATTACATCTCTTTATGCGTTTCTGGACTTACAAAACAGCAATCTATTGCTTTTTTCCCACTTCCGCACGGACACATTTCTCCTTTTCCACAGTGCTCTACATAAGACATAGGTGTTCCATCTCCCTTCATTGCACCACAAGGACAAGCCCCCTTCAATTTTTCATACATTGTTTGATCAGCCATATAATTAAAATTAAAAGATTATTTATAAACTAATAAAACGACCTTTGCTTTTATTATTATAGCATTTTATTATTTTAAACCAATCTGTAATTTTTTATTTCTTACAAATCCATACAAGGGTCCTATAAAGGCTCCGTTCAAGAAAAACCAAATATATTCAGCCAATGGAATCCCAAGCACGAGCTTTGAATACCAATTCTCGTGTAAATACCAAAATTCGCGAATATAATTTGGAAAAAGAAGAAAGAGAAAATAATAAATCATAGAACCCAGTAAAAGCATGATTATCCCACTAATCACAGAACCTTTAATTAAATCCTTTCGGGAAAGAGCTATAACGGCAATCCCAAAGAAATACGCAATAATCCCCGAATAAAATGAGTTTAAATGGGCAATATAAAACATTCCGAGAAACACTGATATAAAAGCGAGAATAAACATGTATCCCATAAAATTAGACCGTCTGGATTTTACTTTAGAAGAAAAACTTTCGGACCTAACGGATCTAAATTTTAAGTGATAGAGTTCTATATATATTACCGAGGCAATACCTCCGATTGAAAATCCGATGATAAAGTCTTCAATGCCTATGGGTGTTCCTAAAAGCGTAAGCGGTCTCCACCAGTCTTCCAAAAATACGACTTGGCCTATTATTCCCCCTATTCCAAAGACAATGCTAATAAAAAGCATCGCTCCTCTTAAATCCCTCCGGTGCAAAAAAAGAGCGAGCCAAACGGCAAAAAAAATTAGTGCCCAAATAATATAGAAATACTGATAATCCATATTCTAAATTATTTTTTCTATTTCCAAAGCGAAAGAATAATTCCAAATACGATGAAGGTGACAAGTTGCGCGCCGGCGGAGATGAAAAACATTTTCCAAGCCATCTTCTTTGGTTTACCACTCCAAAGCGATGCTCCAGCTGTCGTCGTCATCACAAAACCAAACCAAGTGCAAATCGCAATAGCAACAGCGCCGACAGACGGATCTGCCCAATTTAAAATATAGTAGGCAAGTACTCCGGCGGTAATAAAAGAAAGCACGAACTGAACAAAATACATCCCCCACATACCTTTTTTCATCGCCTCCTTTTGCTCGGGCGTCATACTATCCGCGCCCATCACTTGCATATAAGCTTTTCCAAACAAAGGCCCATACCACACAAATCCCACCACCATACTAGCCACTGCGCAAACCAAAACCGCTAAATAATTTATTGTCATATTATTTTTTATAAATTCCGACGCTCTCGGTCGGAATCCCGACTTTACGTCGGGGTTTAGTAATAATTATAATTATATCAAAATATATATAACATATAAATGCCCAAAATTTAAGAGGGAAAGAAATGCTTGCGGGTAATGTTAGAAATTTTTTATTTCGGGTGTAATCTACACCCTTACAAACTCCAGTTTGTAAGGGTGTGTTAGGGAAAATAAACCACCTTTTATGTGACATTCTCGAAAACCTTTATAAATTCCTTGTAGTGAATGATCTTGATATTTTACAGAAAGCATTTGTCCGGAAGCTAAAATATTTACCACAACTTCAATGTCTTCTCTTTTTATTTTCCCAGAGCGTAATATTTTTTTAAGAGATTTTTGAAAACGAGTAGTATAAAACTTAGAGTACATAATTATTTTTTAGAAAGCATGTCATCAAACATTTTTTTTGTAGAAGAATATCTTTTACCATGTTTCAGCGCATACTCTGCCTCTTTCTCATACTTGGCAAACATTTGAGGAGTATACTTATGCATAAAACCGAAAGGACATACATAATAGGTATTCTTGGGGTCAGAAACCTGAGTTAGTAAGTATTTAACCCCAGAAGATAAATCAAGCCCCATGTTTTTAAATGCCTTTTGCGCTTTGCTTTTTGTCGCTTGGTCTATTCTGATTTGTATTGTTGTATTCATAATACAATTATATACCCTTGTAATGACAATGTCAATACAGTTATCCACAGGTTCGAATTTGATTTGTGGTAAGAAAAAAAGTTTTTATCTCTCTCCTAGCAGTTTTTCGGCATTTTTGTGCGCGTATTTTTCTTGGACCTCCGGCGCCAGCCGGCCGATAAACGCGCGGCTGTATCTGGTGAGCGCCTCGCCAACTTCTAAGTCGAGCGACCACGGCGCGCCAATGCCACGGTCGGTCCCCCAGAGCACTTGGTCCGGATGACCCTCAATAAAATTCTTCCAAGTCCCAAGGTCTTTTTCAAGCAGAACTTCATAGTCGGCAAAGTGCGCCAAGACTTTTTCTTTGCTTACATCGGGCCTGATTATCCAAACATCTCCATAGAGTTCATCCACTTCGTAATACACGTTTTTATGACGGGAGAGAATATCGTCTATGTGTTTTAAATTCTGCCGGCCTTCTTCTTCGTAGGGAATCAGCTGGTCTCCGTGCCAGATAAAATTTATATCCGGATTTTCCGAGAGTATTTTTTCAAAGCTCTCTTGCTGTCCTCTGCCTAAATGAAAATAAATAACTAGGTTATTTTCTCTGACAATGGGGTAAATCGCTTGGAGCCGCGGAGAGTCCGGTGGCAGGGCCAGAGAACCCTTCGGTCCTCCATTGTCTCCGCGCTCGTACAGACCTATCTCGCCGTAGCCCGCAAACATCCCCGGATATGCTCCAAGCATTTCCTTTAGTTCTTCCACAGTTACGGTTGGAAAACCGTCAGCCCGGTCGTCGTGGTATGGGGGCATAATAAAGGGAACAAAACGCTCCCCGTATTTTTCCATTGTCTCTTTGACAATTAAAAGGGACTCGTCAATAATCGGCTCCCACACAGGAAAGAACGCAAATGCCATTTTGATATTTCCTGATTCCAACATGCAAACATAGTCTGACATAGTCGTGTTTGCCCCGAGGATAATCCGCTCCTCTCGGCCGTCAGATTTTCTGAAAGGTCCGTCAGGAATCGATGAAATATGGATATGCGCATCAATCAAATCGCCTTGGTACGAATTAGGGTACGGTTCTCGCTTTTCTAGCGTATCGCAATCTTTGGAAGCCACTGCCGCTTCAACCCATTTATCCGTACTTCTTGTTTCTACCCTTTCTTTCATCCGAGGCATAACAAACGCTATTCCTGCTACAAGAATAACAGCTACTATTACCCAGACAATCTTTTTTACCATAGGATAATTATAGCAAAAAGATGCTCCGAACGCTGAACAAAATCTGAACTTTTTTCGCTAAAAAAAGTTCGTATCTAGTTTCTTGGCTCCCGAATTAAAACCTTCGCAAACCCCGAAGGAGAACAAGTTCCCTACGGGGCATGCTTTTGAAATTATTTTGCCAAACATGATACACAAATCCAAAAAGCGAAA
>Ga0155675_106_pt1 | contig 1451 bp, 3 predicted proteins | sample RifCSPlowO2_01_FD_107332 | JGI IMG/M metagenome (GOLD analysis project Ga0155675, IMG submission 107332) | Candidatus Nomurabacteria bacterium RIFCSPLOWO2_01_FULL_41_21
AGGAAACGTCTCGCCCGCGTATAACCTAGTATAAGAAACTTCATGACCTTTACTTTCGGCCCAGTTCAAAATCGCCCCCGGCGCTTCAAAACTTTCATGCATTATGATATGTAATTTCATATTTGTATTATACTCCCAATTTTTTAGCTTAACAAAGCTGTTAAAATCGCAGTCCCTTCAGGGAGCAAAATAAAAAAGGAGTGCCGTATTGACACTCCTTCCCTTCTTCATTTACTAAATTTAAGCAATAACTGTTTATTCGGCTATCCAGAGGGTTGATTCATTGAGACGTTCCAGTCTTAGGCGAAAATTCTCAATCCTCTTTTGCAAGATTTTACGAAAAACATTATTCCCAGGTACTTGGTGGAATAATTCATCGAGATCACGGAAGTTTGCATTAGTCTGTCGTAGGTGACCATCAAAAATCTGGAGTTTCTCATTGAAGTCGCTCGTAACATCCTCTTTCTGTACGTGTTCCTTCAACATTTCCAAACTTTTTTCTAGAGTGTCTATCATTTTTTCCACAAGCTTTGTCATACACCATGCGTAATACAACATCTGGCTGGAAAAAAACATCACAGCAAGCCGAAGAATGTCCTTGCGAAGAATAAAAACAACCGCGAGCACAACTAAAAGCAAGATATTAAATAACATAACTTTAAATTTTATTGGTTAACGCAAGAGACAATAATATATCTCCTCTGCTAACCAATAAAACGTCTATAAAGAACATAAACTATTCTGATAGTAGCACATATATACGCACTTGTCAATATATCTTGGTAATGTGCACACACATATGGCGGTTTCTCCTAGAATGGAGAAATTCGCATTTCTGACAAAAACCACCAAACAATTAATAAAAACCCTACAATAGAAAAAGTAATATTTGCTAATCTCGCAATAATGAAACTAATTCTCCTATTGTTTTTATAACTATCAAATAACCAACCTAATAAAAGGAGAGGTGTGACAAAAGGAATCACTAAGAATAAAAAACCAACAAATAAATCCGGCCCATCCCAAAACCTCCAAGCAAAGAACCAATAAATAGAAACAAAATTCGCAGGTAAGAAAACTAACGCAAACCACAAAATTTTTAGTTTTAAGCTCATTTCATTATTAAAATTGCTTTCTTGTTCCATGCCTAAATAATACCATAAATAAAGTCCGCAATCCGCCCAGCCCATGCCTGCGCGGGCAGGCAAAATTAGTGTTTTGTGGGGATGAGTGTGTCCCGACTATAATTTATTAAAATCGTGGATCCTCGTTTTTTTAAATCGAGAGTTTTTTCTTTTCGCAAGAATGGTTCTTGCGAGTTAAGGATATTTATCTGATAACTGAAATTTTCATTTTTGTACACTATAAATATTCACATTGCTTCCTTGATAAGCTGGAAGTTCTAATTCTACTTTTAGAGTATTTTTCATATTGTTTTCAAAATTTTGACT